>Ga0182030_10013558_pt1 | contig 16199 bp, 12 predicted proteins | sample 812S3MmetaG_FD_121299 | JGI IMG/M metagenome (GOLD analysis project Ga0182030, IMG submission 121299) | Permafrost microbial communities from Stordalen Mire, Sweden - 812S3M metaG (Illumina Assembly) | ecosystem: Environmental > Terrestrial > Soil > Wetlands > Permafrost | place: Sweden...
AGGGTGCACGTATTGAAAGCCTTAGTCAAGTTTCCATCGGGCAGATTCGGGTTGATCCCCGCCGAGTAGAAGCCGCCCGGCGCACCCAACGGGAAGCCTGACTCGCGCACAAAGATGCCGTTGAGTTGCCAGCCCTTCAAAACCGCGGCCACCACCCCGTGGGAATTGGCAAAGAGCGGGATGGCCCAGTTTCCGCCGATCACGATGCGGTGGGGCGTATCGGTGCCGTTTAACGTGCGTTCCGGCGTTTGCGCGATGGAATCCTGGGCGTTAAGGTACGAAACCGCGTCCAGCCACCTTTCATAGGTGTAGCTCACCATCATGTTCAGCCCGTGCGTCAACCGCTTGTCATAACGCACCTGCAGCGAGTTGTACCAGCTCTGCCCCACGGGAATATTCTGCTCGGTGATGGACCCGAACTGCGGATGCGGCAGCAGCAACTGCTGCAGTGTGGTGGTGGCGCCGTTCAGGCTGGTCCCGGGCAGCCAGCCGGCGAACGGATTGGTCACGCTATTGCTCAAATTCGGGGAGTTCGTGCTGCCGCCGTACTGCAGCAATTGCGCCATGGTGACGGCGTTGAGGTTCTGCGAGACGTCCAGTTCCTGGGTGCGGCTGCCCACGTAGGAAACCTCCAGCACCGAGCGCCCGGGCAATTCGCGCTGCACGCCGATCGAGAACTCGTGCACCCTGGGAATCACCCGGTTGGGGTTCACGAAGGAAACCGATTGCCCCAGAAAGGTCGACAGCCCCAGCTTGCTTCCGGTGGGTGGCAGGATACCTTGCGGGAAGGGATTGGAGAGTGTAGTGCCGTTGAGGTTGATGCTGTCGTTGCTGACCGTGACGGGAGTCGAAATGCTGAATCCCTGGTTGCCCGACGGGGTGAAGGTTGCCAGGTAGCTCAACCCGTAGCCGGCGCGCACCACGGTCTTGTCCATCGGGTGCCAGGCAAAGCCCACGCGCGGTTGGATGTTGTTCAAGTCGCGAGCATAGGGCATCCTGTTGCCGGAAGCCGGAAACAGCAGCCCGCCGGTTAAGGGAACGCCCGGCTGATAAGAGTCGGCCACCTGCAAGGGGCTGGTGGCAGTGAGGTTGAAGCCCGCGTTGATCTGGTTGTTGCGCTCCGTCACCGGCGATTCATAGTCCCAGCGCAGCCCCATGCTGAGGGTCAGCTTGTTGGTGATGCGCCAGTCGTCCTGCACGAAAGTTCCATAGTAGCGATAGCCATACGCCAGCGCCGCGTTGATAGCCGCGCTGCCGCTGGCCGGCAGGCCCAACAGCAGCGACGCAATTCCGTTGCCGGTGCCGGTGGAGGAGGTCAGGGCGTTGAATTGCGTGAACCCGTTGTTGAAGCTGTAGCTGCCAAACGTGCTGGTGGGTGAATTGATGTTGTCCAGCATCACGCGGAATTCCCCGCCGAACTTGACCTGGTGCCGGCGGATGGTTTTGTTCACGATCTCCGACCAGGACCAACTGGAGCTCTCGGTGAACTGGTTCCCGGCGCTCCGTCCGGCGCCAAAGCTGGTGTAGCCGTCGGAGATGGCCGGGAAGTACGGCGGCAGCGTCTGCAGCAGCGAGGCAGGGAAACCCAATGTCGTCGGGTCGAAACCGCTGGCGTAAAGCGTGATCCAGAGGTCGTGCCGCAAGTAACCCAAACGCGACGTCAGCACCGTCGAGGGCGAAAGGATCGATGTTAGGTCGACGTTGCCGCCCTGGCTCAGGCGCCCGTCGGTGTACTGCGGCGAAGCTTGCAGTGGAAAGCCGTTGGTGTGTTGTTCACTTCGGTGCGGTAGCCGCGCACGAAGCGCGAGAAAAACCTCTCTTTGTCGTTGAGGGTCTGGTCCACCCGCAGCACGTGGGCGTCGTAGGCGTCCGTCCGCGCATTGGGCGTGACCACCAGGTTGTTGGTTTGGCCCGCATAGGTGCTTGGGTTCCCCACGTTGGGCGCCGGAATGTAGCCGACGAGCTTAGCCCCCACCGGGTTGAAGCGGGCTTGCGGAATCGTGTCGCTGGGAAACGGCTGCCGCGTGTAGGTGTTCGTCCCCGTCAGCGCCACGGTGAGCGGGTCATAGACGGTGATCGGAGTGCCGTTACTTTGCAGCGTGGTGCTGAAGTTCCCTTGCAGAGCCAGGGGCTGCGGCGTCGTTGAGGTGGCTGGCGACGGAATTTCATCGCGCCACAACTCGTACGAATACATGAAGAAGGTCTTGTTGTGGCCGTCGTAAATATGCGGAATCACCACCGGGCCGTCCAGTTCGACTCCCGGCTCCTGCTGGTGATACGGGGCTCGCGCGCCGCCAACCCGGTTCTGATCGAACGTGTTGGCGGTGAGGACTGTGTTCTTGACGTACCAATAGGCCGCCCCATGATACTGGTTGGTGCCGTTCTTGGTGCTCAGCGTGATGGTGCCGCCCGCCGTGCGCCCGTACTGCGCGTCGTAGTTACTGTTCTCGATGCGGAATTCCGACACGGCGTCCTGATTCGGCACAAAGGCCATGTTGGTTGCCACGGAACCGGTTTCCACCCCCGTATCGGTCACGCCGTCCAGCAGCAGATCGCTCTTTCCGGTGCGGCCGCCGTTAATCGACATGCTCTCCGCCACGTTGTTGCCGGCGTCGAATGGCCGCACCGAGCGGCTCAGCGCGTTGGCGCCGATATCGAACTGCACGCCGGTGGCCTCTATGCCCAGCAGGTACGGATTGCGGCCCACCGAAGGGGTATCGCTCACGTTCTCCGCGCCCACCACCTGGCCCTTGTCGGAAGCCACCATCTGCAAAAGGTCGGTCCCCGCCGAAACCGAGACTTGGTCGCTTATCGCCCCCACTTCCATGGTGAAATCCTGCTGCACCTGGTCGCCGACCCGCAACTCCAGGTTGTCGCGAATGGCCTTCTTGAATCCGGGCGGCGCGGCGGTCACGCGATAGGTTCCGATCGGCAGCACCGGGAAGGCGTAGTCCCCGGCCCCGTTAGTGGTGGTGCGCGTGATATCGTTGGTGGCGGCGTTCTGCGCCTCAATCGGCACTCCCGGCATAACCGCGCCCTGGGAGTCCTTGACGATACCCGTAATTCCAGCGCGAAACTCCTGGGCGAAGAGTGGCAGACAAGCCGTTAGCGCCCCAATCCACAACTGGCGACGTAGCCGTTTTGACATGCGAGAATCCTCCTGAATCGGCTGAAACTTAGCAGAATTCGCCGTCGCAGTACAAGAACTTCTTCCCGGTATGCCTGCGTTCCGCACTACGAAACCCTTGGCAGCCCATCCGGAGACGCCGATCATTGATGCAGTTACAGTTCTCCGGATCGTGCAGAACCTCTCACCCACACGCGTCCCGGTTCCATATGGCGCTACACAAAACCCTGGTTGTGGCGTTTCTTGTGTCCGTTTTACCGGCTAAACCCACGAAAAGCGTGGCGCGTTTCAAAAAGCGAAACCGGGTTCCCGCGGCGATGGGCTGGGTGGGAGGGAACGGACCGTAGTGTTCCCCGGCCGACAAGCTCGATCCGGACTGCGTGCGGAACGAGGTCAAATTCTGCAACCAATACAAGGCCCACGCCTTCGCGTGGCCGCAGATCGCCAGCGGCTGGACTACTCTTTCCGGGAAAGAGAGGATGGGATAACGCGGAAGCCATTCTCGCCGCCGGCAAGGGCGGCCGGACGGCGCTGGCGATTGGCGTGCCAGGCGATCGCCTATGCCAAACACGCGGCCAAGAACGGCGCCGGCGCCATCGTCTCGCTCTCCCGATCGGGCCGATGACCGGGCGACGATCGAGTCTTACAAGACGATCGGCAAGGCCACGGACTTGCCCTTGTTCGTGCAGAGCCGATGCGATATGAGCGCGGAGCCAGTCCGCTTCTCGATCTAGTAAACTTAGGTGCATCGCTTCCTATGCCTCTTTCTGCAGGCGATAGACTCGGCCCTTACGAGATCCTGGCGCCCCTCGGCGCAGGCGGCATGGGAGAAGTGTACCGCGCCCGCGACGGCAAGCTCCACCGCGACGTAGCCATCAAAGTGCTGCCCGCATCGCTCGCCAACGACGCTCAGTACATGGCTCGCTTCGAGCGCGAAGCCCAACTGCTGGCCGCTCTGAATCACCCCAATATCGCCACCGTGTACGGCATTGAGCAGGGCGCCCTGGTGATGGAACTGGTGGAGGGCGCCGACCTCCACGGCCCGCTCCCGCTCGACGAAGCCCTCCCCATCGCGCGGCAGATTGCCGCAGGTCTGGAAGCGGCTCACGAGCGCGGCATCGTCCATCGCGATCTGAAGCCGGCGAACATCAAGCTCACGCCCGCCGGAGTGGTCAAGATTCTCGACTTCGGCCTGGCCAAGACGGCAGGCGAATTCGGCGCCGCCGCGCCCGCCTCGAGCGCGACCATGTCGCCGACGCTGTCGCTGGCCATGACGCAGGCGGGAATGGTCCTCGGCACGGCCGCTTACATGTCGCCGGAACAGGCGCGCGGCAAGCCCGTGGATAAGCGTGCGGACGTCTGGGCGTTCGGCGTGGTGCTGTACGAGATGCTCACCGGCAAGCGGCTCTTTGAGGGCGAGGATCTCACGGAAACTCTGGCGTCGGTGGTGAAGGACCGGCCGGACCTGAGCGGCGTTCCGGCCGAAGTCCGGCGGCTGCTGGAGCGGTGTCTGGAAAAGGATCCGAAAAAGCGGCTGCGGGACATCGGCGACCTGGAACTGCTGCTGGCGGACACCTCCGCTCCCGCTCCATCGAAAACATCGCCTTCCGGAAGATTGCCCTGGATTGCGGCGGCGATGCTGGGCGTGGCGGCCGGCATCGCGCTGTGGGCGCCGTGGCGCGCGGAGAAGCCGGTGGATCGTCCACTGGTGCGGCTGGACGTCGATTTGGGCGCGGATGTTTCGTTGGCCGCCCCCAACCCGAGTGGGAGCAACGTGGTCATCTCCCCCGATGGAACGCGCCTGGTATACGTCTCGGGCATGCCAACCAGGCTATTCACCCGGCGGCTGGATCAACCGAACGCCACCGAGCTTGCCGGAACGCAGGGGGCTGCGTGCCCGTTCTTCTCGCCGGACGGGCAGTGGGTCGGATTCCGGGCCGGCAGCAAAGTCGACAAGATTTCCGTGGAAGGCGGCGCCGTCGTCCCGCTCGCCGACACGGGCACGGGCAATTACGCCGGCGCGAGTTGGAACGAGGATGGCAGCATCGTCGTGAGCCAGGCGGTCGGGAGGGGTCTGGTGCGGATTCCCCCGGGTGGCGGCCCGCTCGAGACGGTCGCGGAACTGGCTAAAGGAGAGCTTGCCTTCGGTGTCCCGCAGATTCTGCCTGGAGGCAAAGCCATCCTGTTTACGGCGGTTACGGCGCTGGACGTGGATAAATGCAACATCGAGGTATTCACGCCGGCGGATCGCCGCCGGAAGATCCTGGTCCGCGGCGGCTCGTCCCCCCGGTACGTCGCCGCGCCCGACGGGGCTGGCTACTTAATCTACGTCAACAAGGCAACCCTGTTCGCCGTTCCGTTCGACTTGGACAAGCTGGAGACGCGCGGGACGGCCGTGCCCATTCTGGACGATGTCGCCTATGACCCCGCGGTTGGGACCGGTCAATTCGACTTCTCCCGGGGGCCCTCCGGGCACGGCACTTTGGCTTACGTCAGGGCCGGCGCCAACGCGTCCGGAATGACGATGCTGCAATGGGCCGATCCAACCGGTAAGAAGGAACCGTTGCCAGCCAAACCCGGCGCCTATCACTCCCTGAGCCTTTCACCGGACGGCAAGCGGGTGGCGCTGGCCGTCATCGAGGGAGCAGGTGCGGGCGTTTGGGTTTACGACCCCCAACGCGATACTATGACGCGCTTGACTTTTGGCGGGGGCAATTTCGATAACCCGGTTTGGAGTCCCGAAGGCCAATACGTCGTTTTCGCATCTTATGGCAATGGCATCTTCCAGGCCCGCGCGGATGGCGCCAGCCGGCCGCAAGCGCTGATGGAGAGCAAGACGACACAGGTTCCGGGCGCTTTCACGCCGGACGGCAAGCTGCTGGCTTATGACGATCTGGGAGCCGGCAATTCGCAAATCTGGACGGTGCCCCTGGAAGATAGGGGAGGCCGGTTGCAGGCTGGCAAGCCGGAACAATTTCTCAAGAGCGACTTCGGCGACGAAGTGGGAGAGTTCTCGCCCGACGGGCGATGGCTGGCCTATTTGTCCGACGAATTGGGGAAGTTCGAGGTGTACGTCCGGGCCTTTCCGGCGCCGGCGTCCGGACAAGGCGGGAAGTGGCAGATCTCGAACGGCGGCGGCACGGATCCAATCTGGTCGCGGAACGGACACGATCTGCTGTACCGGTCGGGCGGCCAGATCATGGCCGCGAGTTATACCGTGAAGGGCGATACGTTCGTGGCCGGGAGCCCCCGGGTGTGGATCGCCAAACTCGGTGGGACGGCATGGGATCTGGCTCCGGATGGCAAGCGCGTGGTGGTGCTGACGCCGGTGGAATCCGCGGAGGCGCCCAAGCGGGAGCACGAGGTAGTGTTCCTCTTGAACTTCCTGGACGAACTGCGGCGGCGCGTGCCCACAGGCAAGTGACTGGTTTCGACCACCTCGCCGCACCCGGACGACTCCAGGGTGCGAAGCAAACGGAAAGTGGATGTTTTCGACAGTTGCAGACGCTGCGCCACCTCATTCAGCGCCATGGGCGCATCGCCTGCCCGAAGGACTTCCAGCGTCTCCAGGGCTTTGGAGACCGCGCGCGAGAAATATTGATCCTTACCGCGACTTTTCGCGGCCGGCGCGACCGCCTCGGTCGGCGCGCCGCGCGCATCTTCGACCGGCTGCCCACGTTTTATGGCACGTTTCATAATATCGAAATCGGTTACGATAATTCCATAAAATAGCGGCGATTTCGAAACGGCGGGCTCGCCGGAGGGCGGCCACCGGGGATTGCCGGCCGCGCAAAACGGCGAAGGATTGCGAATATGAGATGCGCCCTCTTCATTTTGGCCGCGGCGTCGCTCGCGGCGCAGAACCTGCAGTTCGATTTCACTACCGGCAAACCCGTGCCCGGCTTCCGGAAGGTGCCGTCCGGCACGCTGTATTCCGAGGAGACCGGCTACGGCTTCGAAGATGCCGCCACGCAGCCGCCGTTCTATTTCGCCGTGCGCGTGCCCGAAGAGGGCAACTACCGGGTAACGGTGACCTTGGGCGATCCCGCGGCCGATTCGGTGACCACCATCAAGGCCGAGTTGCGCCGCCTGATGCTGGAGCGCGTGCGGGTGGCTGCCGGCAAGACGGAGACGCGGTCGTTCCTGGTCAACGTGCGCACCCCGAAAATTCCCGGCGATGGCGAGGTGCGGCTGAAGGATCGCGAGAAGACCACCGAGGCGCGCGCCTGGGACAACCGCATCACGCTGGAATTCACCGACACGCATCCGGCGGTGCGCACCGTTAAGGTGGAAAAAGCCGATGGCGTCCCCACGATCTACATCGCCGGCGACTCGACTTCCACCGACCAGCCGCGCGAACCCTTCAACAGTTGGGGGCAGATGCTGCCGCGCTTCTTCAAGCCCGAGCTCGCCGTCGCCAATGACGGTGAATCGGGCGAGTCGTTGCGCGGATTCCTGGGCGAAAACCGCTGGGCCAAACTGTTGAGCGCGATCAAACCCGGTGACTACGTCCTGATTCAGATGGGGCACAACGACCAGAAAGAGAAAGGCGAGGGCGTGGGCGCTTTCACCACTTACAAGAGCGATCTGAAACGGTTCGTGGCCGACGCGCGCCAGCACGGCGCCACGCCGGTGCTGGTCACGCCCATGAACCGCCTCACCTTCGACTCCGAAGGCAAAATCACCAACAGTCTGGGGGACTATCCCGAAGCCGTGCGGCAAGTCGCCAGGGAAGATAACGTCGCGCTGATCGACCTGCACGCCATGAGCAAGTTGTTTTACGATGCCCTGGGTCCCACGGACGCGCACCTGGCTTTCGCCGGGAACGATACCACCCACCACGACAACTACGGCAGCTACGAGCTGGCCAAATGCATCGTGGAAGGTATCCGGCTGAACAAACTGCCGATCACCAGGTACCTGTTTAGAATGCCGCCCTTCGACCCCGCGCATCCCGACCCGGTGAGTAAGTTCGATCTTCCCGCCGAGGCCCCGGCCAATGCGCCACGGCCGTATGGCCAATAGGGAGACCACCCACTCATGCGCGCCATTATCATCGCCCTCGCGGCCGCCCTCGCCGCCCCGGTCTGGGCGCAAACCGCGCCCGCCATCGATCCCAAGCTGGCCACGGTCTTCGTCATCGGCGATTCGACCGCTAACAACAACCACCGCGGGTGGGCTGACCCGTTCGGGCTGTTACCTTGGCCCTCTCAGTAAATTGCCCCTACGGCACCAAGCCGCGGGGGAAAACGGTCTGCACCTGATACTGCTGTGGTTCGGAAGCTGGGAGAACGGCGTCTCCACTTACCCTCCCGCATGGTGAAAACCGAAGAGAACCGGTGCGAGTGCACGAGGACGGCAAGGGCCAGACCCTCCACCTCCGCGCCGAACCGCGATGCCGATAGCGTGCCGAAGGAAACGGGAGTTCCGCTGGTAGCTTGTCGCCTGAAAGGGGAAGGGGCCTAAACCGGCCTGCAGCGCCCATACATCCGGCGTCATACGATTGGAGCGGCGCGAAAACCGGCGGAGGTGTAAACCTCGGCCCGGCGGTAGTCGTCTATACAGTTTCAAGATGGAGCCGATTCGAACGGTTGGATGGATGGCAACCGCGGTGGAGAGTTCGCGTGAGCTGGACGACTTCGAGGCCGTAGTGCGCCTCTACTGGCTGAAGGTCTTTCGCTTTGCGCTGGCCTCCCTGCGCGACCGCCATGCCGCCGAAAGTCTGGCCCAGGATTGTTTTTTCAAGGCCTACAAGGCCCGTCATAGTTTTCGCGGCGATGCCAGCGTGGCTACGTGGTTGATGCAGATCGCCGTCAATCTGGTGCGCGATCACGCTCGCGACCGTCGCCTCCAGTTTTGGAAGCGTGCGCAACTCACGGCGGTGGATTTCGATACCGCCGGCCGGTGGATTCCCGACGGCGGCGTATCGCCCGAGGTCTCGGCCTTGGCGAAGGAGCAGGTGCAAGCAGTGTGGGCCGCCACCGAAAGCCTGCCGGAAAGGCAGCGGACGGTCTTCCTGCTACGCTTTGTGGAAGACATGGACTTACTGGAGATCGCCGCGGCTACCGGATTGAAGGAAGGAACCGTGAAGGCACACTTGTTTCGCGCCCTGCAGGCGGTGCGCGAACGAGTGGGGGGAGCAAAATGATCGAGCACCTGTCGGCGGAACAGATCTCGCAATGGATGATCGGCGAACGCACCCCGCAACAGGAGCGTCACGTGGCGGAATGCGACGAGTGCCGCACCGAACTGCGGCAACTGGAAACTACGCTGCAGCAGTTCCGTGGCGCGGTGCGCGAGTGGAGCGACTCGGCCGCCCCGTCTGCGTGGCGGCAACCGGCGTCGCGCGGGCTCTGGTATTCCTGGCCGCGGCTGGTTCTGGCCGCCGCCACGCTGCTCATTCTGGTGGCCATTCCGGTGTACTGGAGCGCCCGCGAACGGCAACGTGCGGCGGAATCCGAGGCGGCGCGCGCCGACGCACTTCTGCTGGAGCGGGTGGATTCCGCCATCTCGCAGGCAGTTCCCGAGCCGATGGAACCGCTGGTGAACCTGGTTACGTGGAATTCCAGTCCGGCAGAGAAAAATAACAAGCTGGAGAGGCGATGAAACGACATACGAGCAGGTTGGCAGGCATGCTGTTTTTGGCGGGCGCCGTGGTATGGGCGCAGCCGCAACCGCCGCAGGGCCAGAGTCAGGGACCGGGCGGACCTCCACAGGGCGGATTCGGCGGTCCGGGCGGTTATGGCGGACCGGGCCGGGGTGGCCGCCAAACCCCGCCGCCGCCGAGACCCAACCGTCCGCCCATGGAACGCGCCCTGCCGCCGGGGACATGGTGGAGAAATCCGGACATGGTGCAGAAGCTGGGTCTCAATACCGACCAGCAGAAGAAAATCGAGGACATCTTTCAACAGCAGCGCCTGAAACTGGTGGATCTCGACGCCACGTTGGAGAAAGAAGAGATTACCCTCGAACCGCTGATGTCCGCGGACTCTCCGGATGAAACCAAGACCTTGGCCGAGATCGACAAGGTGGCGCAAGCCCGCGCCGAGTTGGAGAAAGCCAATGCGCGCTTCCTGTTTGCCATTCGCCGCGTTCTAACCCCCGACCAGTGGAAGAAGTTGCAGGAAGATTCCCGGCCCCCAGGCGGCCCTCGCGGCGGACCGCCGCCGCAAGGCCGTGGCGGGCGGGAGCAATAGCGAATCGCCTGACGCCACGCAAGCCGTGGCTCAGTGCTCCCGGCCACCTCTGGGTCCCGCGTCGAGGAAGATGCGGCGCGCCCCATACCGGGCGCGGCATCGATCACGCCACTTCGCCGACCTTTTTGAGCTCCAGCACCAGGTCGCCTTCGTCGTCCACAAAAAACGCCGGGGCGAAGCGCCGGTTCCACAGGATCTCGTCATGCCGGTAGGAACGGCGCGCCAGCACCGTCTGGCTGAAGGTGTCATCGTATCCCTTCACCAGAATCAGCACTTCCGCCTGCAGCCGGACCATGTCTTCGGCGGTCTGACCCCACAATGGGCTCTCCTCGTCGATGGGGTGAACCACGGTCCACGAGAGCGGCAGGAATAAGACTTGCGGCCGTTCCAGGCGCAGCATTTTGTAGTTGCGCTGCAGCTTGCCGTCCACCGATTCCACCGTCATCAGCATTACTTTGGCATCCAACTCCATGAGCGAGTTGGCGCGCCGGTTGACCATGCGGAACTGCAGGCTGGTGCCGCCCTGAAACGGGCTCACCAGCATGTTCTCGCTGAAGCCGATGCGGGCCGACGGCCGCGACACCCGCCCGAACAACAGGCCGGTGGCCACGGCGAATCCCAGCACACCCACCAGCGCTTCGAACGTGGCCACCACGTTCGAAGCCACGCTCTTGGGTGCGATGTTGCCGTAGCCCACGGTGCTGAGCGTGTGCGAACTGAAGAAGAATTCGTTCCGGAAGCGGCCCCAGCCAGTGGGTGCGTCCGCGCCGGCAAGCTGGCCGGCGCCCAAGGAAAAATAAGCTCCGGCAAACACCGTATTGACGACGATGTATCCCAGAAACAGAACCGCCAGAAATCGCGGCCAACTCATACTTACGAGGCGCAGGTACGGGTGGATATCGCGCCACGTAGTGCCGCGGCGGTGGACGTTGAATTGGCCATGTTTATCGATGACCCGCCGCAAAGGGGCGATCACCTGCTTGGTCAGGCCGGGGTCGAAACTCGGGGTCTGCATATCTATCAGTTCCCTCCTAGGGTGCTATCTGGTTGATTTGGCTATACAGGGCTTGGATGTAAAGGGGTTCTTTCGTGCCATTTTAGCGCCAATCCTCCCCATATAGTCCACTCGCAGAATTGAGAGCGCCGCGCCCGCGCGAGAGTCGCCTCCCCAGTAGGCCCAACGGCTGAACACTCGGGGCCGTTTCTTTTTCTCTGGCAACCGGCAGCGGCGGGCGATATGCGCCATCCGGCGGCCCGAATCCCGCCTTCTGAGCGATAGAACCTCCCTTGCCGGCCACTGTTCAGCCCAGCCCCCTCACCGTCCCGCCATCCACTGCAATCGACGTCCCCGTGATGTAGCTCGCCCTTTCCGACGCCAGAAAGACCACCAGGTTCGCCAACTCCTCGGGCTGACCGACGCGGCCGAGCGGCGCCTGGCTGGCCCAGCGCTGCTCGATCTCGCGCGGCGACACCCCGGCCTTCGCGGCCAGCGTCTCCGCCAGCGAGCCCAGGCGCGCCGTAGCCGTAAAGCCGGGGCAAACATTGTTCACCAGCACGTTATAGGGGCCGTATTCATTGGCCAGCGTCTTCATGAGGCCGACTACGCCGGAGCGCACGGCATTCGACAAAATCAGGCCCTCTACCGGCTGCTTCACAGTTACCGACGTGATGGCGATAAAGCGGCCCCAGCGGCGCTGTTGCATCCACGGCAGCGCTTCCTTGGCCAGATAGACGGTGCTCATCAGATTCAGCTCGGCGGCGGCGTGCCAATCCTCCACGCTGGTTTCCGCGAAGCTCTTCGACGGCGGACCGCCGGCATTGGCCACGCAGATATCCAGGCGGCCGAAGTGCGCGGCGGTCTCGGCCACGAAGGCGCGCACTTCGCCGTACACTGTCACGTCGATGGCGCGCGCCAGCACTTCCACGCCGGTTTCGCGGCGGATCTCTTCGGCGGCGGCTTCCAGCGTCGCCGGCGTGCGCGCGCACAGCGCCAGCTTCGCGCCCTCGCGCGCCAGGCCCAGCGCGACGGCTTTGCCCAGCCCGGTGCTCGACGCCGCCACCAGCGCTACGCGGTCTTTCAGTCCCAGGTCCATGGCGCTATTTCCTCAGGTACGCGTCGTCTTTGATCAGCCAGTCGTGGCGGATGGGGCTGAAGATGTCGAGATCGAGCGTATCTGCGAGCGCCACCGCCATGTGCGGCACCTGCGACGGAATGCGCAGCACCTGGCCCGCGGAAACCACGATGGTTTTGCCGTCGAGGTGAAATTCCAGCGCGCCTTCCAGGATGTAGGTGATCTGTTCGCTCTCGTGATGGTGCTCGGGCACCACCGCGCCTTTAGCCAGGAAAACCTGGGCGACCATCGCTTTTTCGCCGCTAATGATCTTGCGCCCGATGGTGGGGCTCAAGACTTCCTTTTCCATTTCGTCCCAGGTGTAATGTTCCATGTCCTGCCATTGTATAACGCATATAAAGTGGGGTGCTTTGTTTTCATGCGGTTGACTCACATTTCCCCGAGTTCAACACGCAAAATCCGCCAAGAACTGCGTCACTGCACCCCAGCCACCGGCTTGCCGATGATCTTTTCCTGGAGTGCGCGGACGGCCCGTTCGCGCCGTTCGTAGTCCTCGGACTCTGCCACCATGTACAGCTCGTTCTCAGCCGCCGTGGAATGCCCCATCTGATCCATTGCATCCTGTGTGCTCGCGCCAGACTTCCGCAGCCATGTATTGTGGCAACGCCGTAGTGCGTGCCAGCCGAAGCCCGGATCGTCAGCATCTGCCGGGCGATATGTCGGTGGAGGGCATTCACGAATCGCCAGAACGTGCATTGCACCGGCAGTTTGGTGACTTTCAGGATGCCCGTCAGAATCGGGTCGCGAGCGATGAAGCGCAACTGGTTCAGCCGCGCGAAGCCGATGTAGAGCCCCAGCACGATTGCCAACACGAACCGGTACAGGTCCATGGCGCGAGGGATACGCTTCGAGGTCAGTGTCTCTTCCAGCAGGGCTTGAAAGCCCAGTTTCTCCAGCATGGCGATCACCGGCAGCAATCCGCCGTAGGAGGCAGATTCTTACCGGCGAAGTCATAGGGCGTGGAAGCATTGATTTTATTGGGCTCCGGCTCACTATCCTGGGGGCCTTGTTTTCCGGGCGGTTTGACGCTATCCTTTTTTCTGTCTGTAACCATTTGGGTGACGTCCTTGGGGTCGGTTTGCGAAGTTGCGATCTTCGCCAACCTTCTGTTTTACCCCAATCTTTGCGGGGTCCCCAAATGGTTCACTGCGCTTCCGCCCGCAAACGCGGCCTCATCGCGGTGCATAGCTCAGGTGACAAACCTGTCGCTGTTCCTTGGTGGAACGGGTTGAAGTTGCGGCTGACTACCTATAATGGACCGCACGGTCCCAAATCTTAGGCGAATTATTGTCCGTGGAAATCCAGACTAGTACTTTTGTCCAGGTGGATAACTTCCGGATGCCCGACCATCCTGGTGCTATCCTAGCAACACATTTCTAATGACTTGCTTACGAGGGAGTTCCGCCATTAGCGGCGTGTGACACTATTTACTCGCCGGGGCACGGCGGCGGAGCTCGTCGAAGAAGTTCAGCAGGAACGTCAGGTGCGTGGGCGGCTTGTCGGCATTCGCATCGCCCGCGAGCAGTGCCGCGAGGCGCTTGCCGTCCGGCGCCAGATCGTAATTTGAAAAGATGTTAAGATTCTGCAGGCGAGTCTCCGGCCACTCCTGGCCTCCCCAACGTGATAAATTGCTAAGGTGGTGACGCGAAGAACGATCCTGCGAAACACTGCTCTCGGCGCGCTAGCCGCGGCGTCAGACAAGCTACTCGCTCAACGAGCGGTCACGCTTCCGAACATTGTGTTCATTTTGGCCGACGACCTCGGCTACGCGGACGTTTCCTGCTACGGGCGCCCCGATCTCAGCACGCCCAATATCGACGCACTTGCCGAACATGGGATGCGCTTCCTTCAGGCGTATGCCAATTCGGCGGTTTGCTCGGCGACGCGTACCGCTCTGATCACCGGCCGGTATCAGGATCGCCTTTCGGTGGGGCTCGATGAGCCGCTCACGACTCGCGATGCTGGCCTGCCGCCGGAACATCCCACGCTGCCATCGCTGTTGAAGAAGGCCGGTTACGGCACGGCACTGATCGGAAAGTGGCATCTCGGCGAGCCACCGAAATTTGGACCGTTGCAGAGCGGCTACGAGCATTTTTACGGCTTTCGGGGTGGGGCTCTCGATTACTACAGCCATCACGGGAACCTGGGACCGGAAGATCTGTGGGAAGACGATGTCAAAGTGCACCAGGCCGGCTACTTGACCGATCTGCTTGGCAGTCGGGCGGTTGACGTGATCAGTGGTTATGCGCAATCCGGGCGGCCGTTTCTCCTGAGCCTGCATTTCAACGCACCGCACTGGCCCTGGGAAGCGCCTGGGGACGAAGCCGAATCGGAGCGGCTACGGACCACGGGAAAGCCCCTCAGTGATTATGATGGCGGGTCGCAGAAAACTTACCAGCGGATGATTCAGGATCTGGATCTTCAGGTCGGCCGCGTAGTGGAAGCGCTGCATGCGAACGGACTCGCTGAGAATACAATCGTTATCTTCACCAGCGACAACGGCGGCGAAAGATTTGCGGATACGTGGCCGTTTACGGGTCGCAAAACGGAACTGCTCGAAGGCGGGCTGCGCATCCCGGCGATCATCTCCTGGCCAGTGCGCATTCCGCAGGGCCGAACCACGGATCAAGTTGCGATTAGCATGGATTGGTTGCCGACTCTGCTCGCGGCCGCTGGAACGGCCCCCGATCCGAAGTTTCCTCCGGACGGCATCAACCTGCTTCCGGTCCTGGCGCAAGGCGCTCCTATCGTCAGTCGCGAGCTGTTCTGGCGCTACAAAGCAAACGCACAGCGCGCGGTGCGAGACGGCGATTACAAATTTCTGAAGATTCTGGACAATACATTTCTGTTCAACGTCGTCGACGACCCGATGGAGCGCGCCAACCTGAAGGAGCGCAAAAAAGAAGTCTATGATCGGCTAGTCGCGGAGTGGTTCGAATGGAACTCCATGATGCTGCCCGAAATCGATGAGAGTTATACCAGCAACTTTACCGGCGCGCAGTTCGCGGATCATATCGGCACGCCGAAAGCAAGCACCAAAGCCGACAACCCGCTGCCGCCTAAGAAACCTTAGCAACGGTTTCGAGTTCTTCGAGTGGCTCAACGAGCAGTAGTTCCCGATCTGTCTTGGCACGCATCCGCGAGATTCTTTCCGATAACCCCAGGAAAACGGCCATTCCGGAAACTACGCGCGGGAACCGGACTCCGTCGGCGCAGGCACTCCCGCTCCTGTTCTGCTGTGGGATGGAATTATGGAGATGGAATTCGGACACGTGATCGCGCTGAAACTGAATGTTTATTCACAAGCGAAGGTCTCGATCCGCGTTGGCGCTCATTTCTATTCGCGCTCGCGAATAAACCGATCATCTCCGCTTCGTCGGCCGTCAACTGCAGAGTCACAGGCGCGCCCCCGGATGGGTTGCCATCGCCATCCAGACCGCCCACGCCAGCCGCTATCTTCGTCGGCACCGCCAACCCAGCCAGCAACGATGCCCGCTGCGTCTGGATGCGGATTATGCGGTCCACCGCGAACACGTCGCCAGTGCGGGCCTGCTGCATCAACCCCATCTCCATCGCATCGAGCTGCTCCAGGTGGAGTTGCCGGTACTGCTCAGTCGCCAAGCGGGTCTTCTCGCTATTGCGCTGCAGCTCCTCGCAGATGATTTCATGCACCCGCGGCTGGCTCATGCCCAGTTTCTCGGCGATCTGCCGCTCACTGGCGCCCAGCAGCTTGTACTCCATCAC
>Ga0182030_10013559_pt1 | contig 16198 bp, 14 predicted proteins | sample 812S3MmetaG_FD_121299 | JGI IMG/M metagenome (GOLD analysis project Ga0182030, IMG submission 121299) | Permafrost microbial communities from Stordalen Mire, Sweden - 812S3M metaG (Illumina Assembly) | ecosystem: Environmental > Terrestrial > Soil > Wetlands > Permafrost | place: Sweden...
CCAGGAAGAAAATCCTTGATCTCCTCCCATTGCAAATCACTCAATTCATAACGGCTAGGCGACATACTTCCACTTCAGCACCTAGAAACCAAGCTGCAAAGTGTATATGTCGATACGGCCTAGCTGGCAACCATGGCAGCCCACGCTGTTGGCCACCGTCCTTGTGACCGATCTTCGGGGACCTGGTTGGCGACCGGCGGAAGGGGGGTGTGGGGGTCCAGAGGGTTCCACCTTCAATTTGATCCGCAACAGTCATGAACCGCCGGAACACCGCCGCGAGACGAGAATCCTAATACCATTTGCTCCCACAGCCTAAAAGATTCGCGCCCAAAGGCAGATTGGCCCTGTCCATATGGCAGAACCTTCCACCATGGTAGAACTCAAACACCACATCAGAACATAGCTGGATGGAAGCAGGATGCCCGCCACGGCGTCGATGGTGCCTTGGGTGGGTCTACCCCTCACCCCTTCCAATCGACACGCTCCCCATTGACTCAGCCAACGGATGGGGATCTGGCAATTTTCACGAGACAAATGTATTCACTGTGCCATGGATTCATTCCGAGCATGTTGGCCGCAGTCGAAGTAAGGCAAAAGCGCTTTGCTGAAAAAATGCTGAAAAGTGCTGAAAAAATATCAAACAAAAAAATGTTTTGCACAAGATCTCCACATGCCATGGAACCACTACGCTTAGGAACATCTGGTACGTCGTGAACCGATGCGCCCTGCTGCTAAAGACATGTAAGCCGCTGATTTAAAGTCTCTTGATCAGTATGCCGCGATGCCGGTCAGGTGCTGGCCGAGGATCAGCGCATGAATGTCGTGGGTGCCCTCGTAGGTCTTCACGCTCTCCAGGTTCATCATGTGGCGCATGATCGGGTAGTCGTCCGTGATCCCATTTGCGCCGAGAATATCGCGTGCCATGCGCGCGGTTTCCAGAGCCATCCACACATTGTTGCGCTTGGCCATGGAGATGTGCTGATGGCCTACCTTGCCTGCGTCCTTGAGGCGGCCCACATGCAGGCTGAGCAACTGGGCTTTCGAGATTTCGCTCGCCATCCACACCAGCTTCTCCTGGATCAGCTGATGGCCGGCGATGGGCATGCCGTGGAATTGCTTGCGCGCCTTGGCGTATTGCAGCGCCGTGTCGTAGCAGGACATGGCCGCGCCGATGGCGCCCCAGCTGATGCCGTAGCGCGCCTGGTTGAGGCACATGAGTGGACTCTTCAAGCCGCCGGTGCCGGGCAGCAAATTGCTCGCCGGCACATGCACGTCTTGCAACGACAACCCGCTGGTGACCGAGGCGCGCAGGCTCCACTTGCCGTGCACGTCGAAGGCGCGAAAGCCGGGACGATCCGTCTCGACCAGAAAGCCGCGGACCTTGTTGTCTTCGGCCGAATCATCGGAGGGGACCTTGGCCCAGATCACGGCCACATCGGCGATGGAGCCGGAGGTGATCCACATCTTTTCGCCGGTGATGGAGTAGCCGTCGCCGGATTTGCGCGCCGTGGTGGTCATGCCGCCGGGGTTTGATCCGAAGCCGGGTTCGGTCAGCCCGAAGCAGCCGAGCTTCTCGCCCTTGGCCAGCGCCGGTAGCCAGGTGCTCTTCTGCTCCTCGGCGCCGAAGGTGTAAATGGGATACATGACCAGCGCCGACTGCACGCTCACAAAGCTGCGCAGGCCGGAGTCGCCGCGTTCGAGCTCCTGCGTCACCAGGCCGTACTCGACGTTCGACATGCCGGCGCAGCCGTAGCCCTCAAGGTTGGCGCCAAAGAAGCCCAGCTCGCCCATCACCGGAACCAGCTCACGCGGAAAACGCTCGTCGCGAAAACACACCTCGATGATGGGGATGATGTTGTCATCCACAAACTCGCGCGCGGTGCGCCGCACCAGCAACTCGTCTTCGCTCAAGCTGGAATCAAGATGGAGAAAGTCGAAATTTTGAAACTTGAAACCCATGATTGCTCCTGGCCGTCCCGCGATAGATCAAAACAGGCAAGGGTAGCAGATTGCGACAGGCTGATGGAACCCCAGGCCTCTGTGCAGCAGTTCTAAATGGAGGGAATAGCAGGAAATGCAGCGCAGTTCCTCCCGTAGGGAGGGTAGGAAAATAGCCAGGTGTGGAGTCCGCCGCGGCGGACGCAGCCCTGGGAGGCCTTTCAAGCCAAGCCCCTCAGTCCCGTAGGGGCGCTGCGAATGCTGGCTCTAAAGATGCCGGGCGGAACCCCTAGAAATTCACATCCAGATGCACATTCGCCGTCGCGCCCGGCTGCGGATAGGCAACTGCAATGCCCTCCTGCTTGCGCACCGCTTCCAGCGTAGTTCCGTTCACCGCATCGATCTCGTAGCTTAGCGCCGCCCCGCCGCGCGGATCGCCGCTAGCGAAGGAAAACGGCACCACCACAGTGCAATTGGCCGCCAGACCCGAAAGCGTGGCCACACCCTGCGCCGTTTGCGCCGGAACTGTCTCCGGGCCGTTGCCCTGGCCGGTGAGTCTGGGGGCGATTCTGGCCTTGCAAGTCACGGAGGAGCCGGACTGGATGGTAGAAGGCGCCTTCACGCTGAAGGTCACCGCATACGCGCCACTGACGGTCTGTGCGGCCACCGCGCTGTCCGGGTTCACAGCGTGCGCGGCCCACACCGCGGCCGACATCATGAGCATGAGCGGCAGAGTTGGGGATGAGCGTCCTCGGTTCATGGTTCCTCCACACTGGGTTCATCGGACACCGGGGCGGAAGGTTGAACCGGGTGTCTCAGGAAACCAGTGCGGAACGGTTACCAAGGTGACGGGGTGCGGCTCTTTGAACCACGGCCCCTGTCGATCAGATGTGCGCGGCGGTTCCCTTCTTGCCTGTGGCGCTTTGCTTCACGCGCAGGTTGTCGATCGCGTATTCAATAAAGCGATGCTCGAAGTGCGGCGCTTCGCCCATGAACCGGCAGGTCGATGCCACCTGGTCCACGATAAAGCGTGGGTGATACGCGGCCAGCTCCAGCCCCTTGTCTTCAACGATCTTGTGCACAATGAAGTCGAAGACGCCGTCGGTCAGCTCCATGCCGCGTTGTTCGCACTCGTTCAGGAAGATCTTGTGGTAGTTTTCCCGGCTGGGTCCGCCCACTTCGATCTTGTACGGCAGCCGGCGCAGAAACGCCGTGTCCATCAGGTCTTCCGGGTCAAGATTGGTGGAGAAGATGATCAGCTCTTCAAACGGCACGCTGAAAACCTTGCCGGTGTGCAGCTTCAGATAATCCACGCGGCTTTCCAGGGGCACAATCCAGCGGTTGAGCAGGTTGGTGGGGCTCACCAGCTGGCGGCCGAAGTCGTCGATGACAAAACAGCCGCCCAGCGCTTTCAGGTGCAGCGGCGCTTCATAGAAGTTGGCGTGCGGGTCGTAGCGCAGGTCGAGCATCTCGAGCGTCAGCTCGCCGCCGGCCAGCACAAACGGACGCCGGCAGGGAACCCAGCGCGCGTCGTACTCTTCCGTGCGAACAAAGGAAGAGTTGTTCTGGTCGCGCGTCCCCTCAATGCTCAGCGGCACATGCAGGCTGGAGTCGTGCACGCGGATGATCTGCCCCTCCACGCTCACCGCGTAGGGCACGTAGATCACGTCGGCGAAGACGTTGCCCAGGCAGTGCGCCACGGACGACTTGCCGTTGCCCGGCGGCCCGTAGAGCAAAATGGCGCGACCGGAGTTCAGCGCCGGCCCGCACTGCTCCACAATGCTGTCGTCGAAGGTAAGCCCCTTGAATGACTCGCGAATCCGCTGGAATGAGATGATCTCGTTGGTCAGTTTCTGCAGGCTCACCTGGTCCGTAAACTGGCTCAGCGTTACTGGCGCGGGGCCCGCGTAGCGCAGCCGCTCCAGGGCGTCGATGGTCCACAGTCGGCCGGCTTCGGTGAGCACATAGCGCATGTCCACCACGCTCTCGGCGTCGCGCGTGCCCAGCGTGCGCAGCAACTGCCGGTCCACGGCCATCTGCACCAGATCGAGCACAATGTGGTAAGGCAGCTTGATGGCCTCAACAAACTGGCGGTTCGACTCCAGCCGCCCGGTGTAGATGAGCCGCATCAGCAGTGCCAGCAGATCGCCCTCTTCCAGGCCGGTGGCCGCAATGTTGGCCGGCTCGCTGGGAATGCGATGAATAAAGGCTTCCAGCGTGTTCTTGCTGATGGCGCCAATGGCCACCAGGTTGTCGCCCAGCCGGCCGCCCTGTTCGGCCTGGCGCTCCAGTGCCTTGGTCACATCGTCTTCGGTGACCTTCTTGACCCGAACCAGCAAATCTCCCAAACGCATTCGGACTGCGATGACGACCTCCCTGTACCGGTTGTTCCAGTCTTGTGAATGTTCGGCCCGGCGACAGGAAACCCTCCGGGCAAGCCGTCCCCCGGCTGCCGCGGACCGAGCCCTGCCGGCTCATCGCATATTCTACCGAACCGGCTTCCATCCGGTATTCACTCCACGCAACCTGAGCCAAACTGGACAGCGTCTTGGGAGCTGCCGAGCTCACCATTTATAGTAGGGCCTGTTGGCCCATGAAGGCAGGACGGCAGAGCGCTTCCACACTTTATGTATCCTTCGCAGCTCGGTGAGAAGCGCCTTTTTCTGAGGAAGAAGCTGCTTTGGCCAGTGGCTTCGGGATACACCAATTGTGAAACCGCTCAAGCCCGCTCATCCTGTTCCGCAGCCTGCAAGCCGAAATCGAGTTTTCAGTGGGGGAGATACAGCGTGAGTGACAGTGCGGAGAGAGAAAATCCGAAGTTCGACTGGGTAGCAGAGCGTTCCGCATGCACGCTGCCGAAGATGTTCATGCAGCTCCGGGCAGAGATCGAAGGGGACGTGAAGGAGCGCAATGCGCAGCGCCCGGACAACTCCCCCTATGAGTTTGTAATCGTCGAGAAGGACAGTGGCTTCTCCGTGGTGCTCGAGGCCAAGGACTACCGCAGGGCGGTGACATTCATGTTTGAAGACCATGCGATTATCGTGCTCGACCCCAGCGGCAACCAGATGTTTGAAGTGACGCTGCTGTTTACCGACGACGGCAAATGCCGCCTGAAAGCCAAGGAAGAGAACCGCGAAACCTGGCAGGTGCGCCGCATGGCTCTTGAGGATCTGCTCTTCCGCACCGCTTAGCGCTTCTCAACTTCCCGTGCCCCATCCTTTCGGTCGCCGCGGCGACCGAAAGGATGGGAAACCTCGAACGATTGATGGGCCGGATCGATCGTGCATCTCACCCCCGATGCGGACAGCTCTTCGTGTTCAGGCACTCCTCGGCCAGCCGCAGCCGCTCCACCGGCCGCCCGCCTACCAGGTGCTCGCTCACAATCTCCGCCGCGTCCTCGGGCTTCACATTGCCGTACCACACAGCTTCCGGATAGACCACCACCGTGGGCCCGTGCTCGCACTGGTCCAGGCAGCCGGATTTGTTGATGCGCACTTTGGGGCCAAGTCCGGCGGCCTTTGTGAGCTGCTGCAACTGCGTGTGCAACTCGCTCTTTCCATCGGGCGTGCACGACGGCCGGGGCGCATCGGCGGGACGGGTGTTGTGGCAGACAAAAACGTGGCGTTCAAATACGGGCAAGCGGTGATCCTCCTGAAGATTGGTGAGCGGCGTGGACAAAATCCCCGCGCCGCCTGCTTCCAGACTAACCGGTCGCGCCGCTGCCAGCCCCATCCGCGCCCGCCCGTCTTTTCACAATCCCGCCACAATCGCAGCACGCCCACCCGGTTCGATCTGCGAAAATAGAACCTTGACTATGAGTACGGACAACTTGCTTTCGCTCAAAGACGACATGGTGGCCTTCATTGAAGGGCACGGCCTCAAGCGCCTGCCCGGCTACGTCACCGAAGACATTCCCTCCATTGTGTGGGAGGGCGCTGGAAACCCTGACGCGTGGAAAGACTTTGTGGAGATGGCCAAGCACGTCGGCGCGCCCTTCGTCACCTTCAGCGAGATGACGCTGGAGCGCGAAGAGCTCGACGCGCTGATTGAAGAAGCCGGCGAGATGAACTTCCCCGACGAAGAGGCCACCGAGCTGGTGGAGGCGCAGTGGCTGCGCAAGTACGCCGGCAACCTGGGCTACATCCAGCTCGGCTTCGTCTACCAGGGCCTGGTGTTTCTGCACGAGACCACTACCGAGTGGTACGAGCGCTTCCAGACGCTGCTTGAGGACATCGAGTCCTTCCAGGACATTGTCATCGACGATCACGATCACGATCACGACGAGGACGAGTAAGCGCGATGAGCGCGGCTGGGGCTGGCGAAGCTCAAGTGAGCGTGGCTGCCGTGAAAGTGGCTGGCGGAGGTTCCATTCGCCGTCCCTCTCAGCGCTGGCTGCTCGCCGAGCAGCATCCGGAGGCCGCAGCCGAGCTGGCCAAAGCCGCGCACCTGCCGCAAGTGCTTGCGCAGCTGCTGGTCGCGCGCGACATCACGGACCCGGGCGCTGCCTTCGCCTTCCTCAATCCTGAGCTAGCCCATCTTCACGATCCAGGCCTGATGCTGGGCATGGAAGCGGCGGTCGCCCGCCTGGAGCGGGCCATCGCCGAGCGTGAGCCCGTGTTGCTCTACGGCGACTACGACGTAGACGGCACCACCGCCGTCGTCCTGCTCAAGACCGCCATCGAGATGCTTGGCGGCGAGGCTCGCTTCCACGTGCCGCATCGCCTGCGCGAGGGCTACGGCCTGCAGTCGAGCGTGCTTGAAGAGGCCTACGCCGCCGGAGTGCGCCTGGTCATCACCGTCGACACCGGCATGCGTGCCTTTGCGGAAGCGGAGACCGCGCGCCGGCTGGGCCTCGACCTGATCATCACCGACCATCACTTGCTGGAAGCGGGCGACGCCGTGCCTCACGCGCTCGCCATCCTCAATCCCAACCAGCCCGGCTGCGGCTATCCTGAAAAGTCGCTCTGCGGCGCAGCCATCGCCCTCAAGCTGGCGCAGGCCGTGCTTGAGCGCCGCGACCCGGCCCGCACCCGCGAGAAGACGCTGCCCAGTTTTTTGAAGATGGCCGCCATCGCCACCATTGCGGATGCCGTGCCACTGCGCGGCGAGAACCGCGTCATCGCCACACTGGGCCTGCGCGAGCTGCGCCACCCCGCCGGCGCCGGCCTGCGCGCGCTGTTTGCCGCCGCCGCGCTCGACCCCAGTACAAAGGAGCTCACCGGCTTCGACATCGCCTTCCGTCTCGCCCCGCGCATCAATGCCGCCGGCCGCATGGATGTGGCCTCGGAAGTGATCGAGCTCTTCACCACGCGCGATGCCGCTCGCGCCACCGAGCTTGCGGCCAAGCTTGAGCGCCTGAACCGCGAGCGCCGCGACACGGAAGCCTCTGCGCTCACTGCGATCCAAGCCCGGCTTGCATCCGATGCAGAGCTGGCCGTCGACCGTCTGCTTGTCGTCGATGGCGATGGCTGGCATCGCGGCGTCATCGGCATCCTCGCCTCGCGCGTGGTCGAGCGCACCGCCAAGCCGGCCATCGTGGTCAGTGTGGAAGACGGTGTGGCCCACGGCTCCGGCCGCAGCGTCGACGGCTTCCAGCTTCTCGACGCGATCGAGAGCTGTGCCGATCTGTTCACCCGCTTCGGCGGCCACGCCTTCGCCATCGGCTTCGCCATGCCCGCGGAAAATCTTCCCGAGTTGAAACGCCGCCTGCGCCTCTACGCCGACCAGCACCTCGCCGGCCGCGAGCCCGAGCACCTGCTGCGCATTCACGTCGAGCTGCCGCTGGACCGCATCACGCCGGTCCTCGCCGGCTGGCTGCGCAAGCTCGAGCCCCTCGGCCACGGCAACCCCGAACCCATCTTCGTCGCCCGCCGCGCGCGCCTGGTTTCAGCTCCGCGCACCATGAAGGAGCGCCACATCCGCCTCGAACTGGCCCAGGACTCGGCAGCGCCCTCCGCCTCCACGGCCGCGATGCGCGCCGTCGGCTGGGACCTGGCGGAGGCCGCCGCGCTCGGCCTCCGCCAGGGCAGCCTCATCGACATCGCCTATCGCATCCGCGAAAACGATCACCCCAGCTTCGGTGGCCTAGAAGTGGAGATCGCCGGCCTGCGCCTCGCTGAATCCGCTGCAGACTCAACTAGCCCGTAGACGCCACACGTCCGCAAACGCAGCAAGGCCCACGGCGGACCGTGGGCCTTGCTCTCGTACTGGGGGAAGCTTGTCGTTTGAGGTGTTATTTGGGCTTCTCTTCTGGCTTCGGCTCGGCTTTGGGCGCAGGTCTGGGCGCGGCCGGCCTCGACTCAGCCTTTGGAGCAGCGGGCTTCGGCTCGGATCTGGGCGCGGCTGCCTTGGGCGCTGGGGCTGCCTTGGGTTCGGCCCGGGGTGCGGGCTTCGGGGCAGCCGTTCTCGGTTCAGCCTTTGGAGCCGCGGGCTTCGGTTCCGTTCTGTCCACAGGCGCCTTGGGCTCGGCTCGGGGCGCAGGCCTCGGCTCGGCTTTCGGAGCCGCAGGTCTGGTTTCGGTCATGGGTGCAGATGCCTTGGGTTCAGCCCTGGGCGCGGGTGCGGCCTTGGTCGCAGGCCTTGCTTCGGTCCGCGGTTCAGCCCGCGGCGCAGCCGGTTTCGACTCAGCCTTCGGCGCTGCCTTTTCTGTGGACCCGGGAGCTCTACTCGGCTCTGCCTTCGGCGCAGCTCTTTCTGCCGGCTTCGGAGCTGCCTTCGGCGTGGCCTTGGGCTCGGCTCTCGGCGCCGCCTTTGCCGGCTCCCTGGCTGCTGGCTTCGCCGCCGGGGCAGGGTGTCCAGCCGCTGTCATCGGCCTGGCCACAGCCAGCGTCTTCGGGTGTCCGCCGTTGGCCTTGGCAAACGAGGCTTTGTCGGCCTTGGCCGCCGTCGCGTGCTGCGTCTGGACTGCGGTTGGAGCCGTGTGCTTCTCGCTTGAGTATGTCTTCTCTTCAGCGGTTGGCTGGTGCTGCACTCCGCCCGGTCCGCCGCTGAACGCCGCGTGGTTCGGGTTGGATACCGTGCTGGTCTGAATAATCGTCCGGTTGATGTACGTGGTGTGGATGATGGTCGTATTCACGTTCACCACCGCAGTGTTATAGGCAAAGTTTCCGCCCCGCCACTCGCCGCCGGCAAAGCCGATGCCCAGGAACCCGCCGCCGTAGTTGACGCCGCCGTAGTAGCCCACGTGGTCGCCCCAGTAGCCGTCGTTAAAGCCGTAACTGCCGTTGTTCCAGCCCCAGTAGCCAGGCGTCCACAAGGCGCCGGAGTAGGGAGCGGGTACCCAGGCGCCGGGAACCCAGTAGTAGCCGCCGTCCGGGCTGTAGGCCCAGTAGCCGGGCGTCCACAGCAGGTTGGGCTGGGGGCACATGGGTTGCTCATACACCGGCAGCGCCGGCGGAGCAAACCCAACGTTGATGCTGACTCCGATTCCGAATTGCGCGTCGATCGACGCAGGGATCAGCGCCAGCAGCAGAGCAAACGTCAGCAAACGGGCAGAAAGGCGAAACAGTCGCATCCGTAGAACCTCCTGGTTTTTCTCCAGGCTGTTCTGCGGCGTAAAGTGAACCACTCTCAACCGTGCATGAGCCTGGGAACCACGCTGCAAAGGTAGCCCAGGGCCCATTTTGATTTCTGGTCAAATCTGCTCAGCTGAATCCAGCTGACCCAAGCCGCCCGCGCCGAGGGGCGAATGAGTCAGGAGCGACTGAATCACGGGCGAATGCTGATCCCCATGCCCAGCACGTGCCGCGCCTCCAGGTTCACCGGCAGCTCGCCTACCACGGTGCCGTTCACCACCACCGGCAACGCGCCAATGTTGTTCGCCACCTGGCCCACACCGATGTCAAAGCTGAAGTGCGGATGCTCACGCTGCGTAAAGCGCACTGCGTAGTCCAGTGTCATCGGCAGATCGGCCTTGCCGGCAACCAGCGGCACGCCATTGGGAGGGCTCCCGCCCAGATTCTTCACCGTCCGCGGCTCCTGCGTAAAGCCGGCCGATGGCACGGCCACCAGCTTGTGGCCAATGGGCAGCGGAATCCCCAGCCCGCCGAACAGGCGCCCGGCAAACCGGTTGGCCTGGCCGCCAATGCCAAAGATCGAGGCATTGGTCCCCTTCACGCCCAGGTTCACCAGGAAGGGAACCGGCGGCTTGGCCCAGGTCTTGGTCACCGCCACGTAGATGTCCCCATTGGTATACGAGGGGGCCGACGGCACCGGCTCCGGCGTGCACAGGCCGCTCGCAATGCAGAATTGATCGTAGAGCTCCACCGCCTGCACCGCCGCCGCGCCGGAGACGAACCGGTCATTGGTGCGCACCACCCCGCCCACCGCGATGCCCGGCATCCAGGGGCCGAACTGCCCGTCCTTGATGGCCACCACCTTGCCGTGGAAGACATTCATCCCATTGAAGTTCCACAGGTTGCTGAAGGCGCCCTGGCTGGCGTCGGTGGCGTCGCCCAGGGTGTGGATGCTGCGCGTATACCCCACCTCGGCCCGGTTGGCGAACCCCTCCGTCGCGCTCACCGTCTGTATATCGCCAATCACTTGTTTCGCGTCGATAAAGTGATAACCGATGGCCGGATGCGAGAAGAAATGTCCCTTGGCCGACTCCACCACGTACGCGGTGGGCGTAAGAAAACCGCCGGTCTGGCCTTCCAGGGTAAGGTTCTGTCCGTTCAGCCGGCCTGCTGCAAGCATGGCCCCAAAAATGAAGACGCAGGACGCGAATTTGTTCAACCTGAGGACGTTCACTTTCCACTCCAGTGGAGCCTTGGCGTGCAGCTCCCGTGACGTTCAAAAAACCATCCTGTTGTACCACAAATACAAGAGACTCGTCTTGCCCCTCCCGTCTTGCCGGCGCCCAGCTCTCGCGGTGGTAGACTGGACCCCATGCCGCGCGGCTTGTTCATCACCCTGGAAGGCCTGGATGGCTCGGGCAAAACGACGCAGATCCGGCGTCTGGCCGCCTGGCTCAAGAAGCGGTTTCCCGCCGACGACCCCATCCTGACCCGCCAGCCCGGCGGCACCGAGGCAGGCGACCGCATCCGCGCCCTGGTGCTCGACTCGCGCCAGTCCGGCCTGGCGCCCATGACCGAAATGGCCCTGATGTTCGCCGACCGCGCCCAGGCCATCGCCGAGATCATCCAGCCAGCTCTCGACGCGGGCAAAATTGTTCTCTGCGACCGCTTTACCGACTCCACCGAGGCCTACCAGGGCGGCGGACGCGGGCTTGGCTCCGAGCCCGTTCTCGCCCTGCACCGGCTGCTCTGCGGCGACCTGAAGCCCGACCTGACCCTGCTCCTCTTGCCCTCGCTTGAAATCTCTCTGGAGCGCGCCCGCCGCCGCAACCAGCGCACCGCCGAGCAGGACGGCGCCGACGAAAGCCGCTTCGAAGCCGAGCAGGATGCCTTCTACCGCCGCGTCTGGCAAAAGTACCGCGAGATCGCCGCCCGCGAGCCGGACCGCGTGGTCCTCATCGAAGGCGACCTCGACCTCGACGAAGTCCACGAGAAGATCGCCGCCACCGTCGCCGCGCTGCTGGTCGCAACAGAGCGCTGACCCAGCCGCTGTCTCGCCCCACGGAGATCCGCTCGCTATAATTTCCGCAACGATTTGATTTTCTTAATCTGCCCATCAAGCGAGATCGCATGACCCACTTCCATCGCGCCCTTCTTGCCGCGGCCCTGCTCGTCGCTGCGCCGCTGTTGCTGGCCGACTCCGCCGAGTCGGCCAGCACCAATCAGCTCAAGAATCTTCGCTCCGTGCCCACGGACAAGCGCCCCGCCGCCACGCTGAAGCTGGCGCTCGATATCCGCGCCCTGCCTGCCGGCCAGTCCAAGCTGCGGCTCGCCGACGCCCTCTGCCATCTCTCCACCGAGGGCGACGCCGGCCACGACACGCTGCAGGCTGTCGCCGACACCCTGGCCAAATCCCTCGCCGAGTCGCCTGTTCCCGCCAAGGGCGACCAGACGCCCGCGCCCTACCTCGACCTTGCCAATCTGGTCCGCTATGAGCAGGTCACGGCCACGCTCGACGACCCGCTCTTCGCCAAGGCGCAGCAGATCCTGGCCGAGCGGGACGCCGAGATCGAAAAGGCCGACTTCACCCTCAAGGATCTGCACAACAAAAAGGTCACCCTCTCCGAACTGCGCGGAAAAATCGTGATGGTCAACTTCTGGGCCACCTGGTGCGGGCCCTGCCGCCTGGAGATGCCCGCCCTCGACACCATCTACACACACTTCCAGTCGCAGGGGCTGGTGGTCCTCTCCATCACCGACGAAGAGGGGTTCAAGGTCAACTCTTTTCTCGGGCCGTCCAGCTATCACCCGCCGGTTCTGCTCGACCCCGACGGCAAGGTGCACAAACTCTTCCACATTGAAGGCATTCCCCGCACCTTTGTGTTCAATCGCGACGGCAAGCTGGTGGCCGAAGCCATCGATCAGCGCACCCTGCGCCAATTCCTTGTCATGCTCCAGAAGACGGACCTGCATAACTGAGGGCCGCGGGCCAGGCAGCCATGCTCTATCCTCAATGCGTGGCCTCTCCCGAACTGCACGCCGCATTGCCGGGCGCCGCTCAAGACGCGCCGCCCCCGCTCGTCCGCCGCGGCCGCTACGTCTATCCGCCCGGCCTGCGCTTCAACCTGCCCTTCTATCTGCTGCGCCGGTTCTTCAAGCCCGGCAACCCCATCCTGCTCTTCGAGTACCTGCGCCGCTTCGGCCGCGCCGCTCACTACCGCATCCTGTTCAACGACGTGGTCCTCTTCCACGATCCAGCCGACATCCGCGAAGTGCTCATCGAAAAGGCCGCCAGCTTCGGCAAAGACCGCACCCAGAAGCGGATGAAGATCCTGCTCGGCGAGGGGCTCATTACCTCCGACGGCGAAACCCACAAGCGCGCTCGCCGCATCGCCGCCCCGGCCTTTCATCGCCAGCGCATCCAGCGCTATGCCGGGCAGATCGTCGAGCTCTCCGCCGCCCTCGCCGCCGAGTGGCAGGCCGGCGCATCCATCGACATCGCCGTCGCCATGATGCGCCTCGCCCTGCAAATCACCGCGCGCACCCTCTTCGACACCGAGGTCACCCCCGCGATCCTGGTCATCAACGACCAGACCAACATCATCATGGGCCTCTACAACTACCTGGTCGCCCTGCCCCGCGCCGAACTGCTGCTCGACACGCCCCTGCCCGGCATGCGCCGCTTTCGCCGCGCCAAGGCCCGGCTCGATGAGGCCGTCGGCGGTATGATCCAGTCGCGCCGGGCAGAAACCGCCAGCGTCCTCGAAGACCGCACCGACCTGCTCTCCATGCTCCTGGCGGCGCGCGACGACCAGGCCGGCGGCGACGGGCTCAAGCTCAACGATGAGGAATTGCGCGACCAGGTGCTGACGCTCTTCCTCGCCGGCTATGAGACCGTGGCCAACGCCCTCACCTGGACTTGGCTGCTGCTCAGCCAGAACCCCGCCGCCGAGTCCCGCTTTCACGATGAGCTGGACGAGGTCCTCGCCGGCCGTCTGCCCACCCTCGACGACCTGCCGCGTCTCGAATACACTGCCATGGTGCTCTCCGAGTCCATGCGCCTCTATCCGCCTGCCTGGGCCATGGGCCGCGAGGCGCTCGAAGATGTCGCCATCGGCCCCTACAAGCTGCGCAAAGGCACCATGGTCTTCTTCAGCCAGTACATTGTGCACCGCGACCCGCGCTGGTTTCCGCATCCGGAGCGCTTCTGGCCCGAGCGCTTCACCGCCGAGGCCAAGGCAGCGCGTCCCCGCTTTGCCTACTTCCCCTTCGGCGGCGGCGGCCGTCAGTGCATCGGCGAGTCCTTCGCCTGGATGGAAGCCACGCTGGCTCTCGCCACCCTCGCCCAGCGCTGGCGTCCCGCCGTCATCCCCGGCCAGACCATCCAGCTCCAGCCCAAAATCACCCTCCGCCCCAGGAACGGCATCCGCGTCGTCCTGGTGCCGCGTTGCGAGACCGGAGGGCCCGAAGCAAGCTGACGGGCATCCTTACTTCCACGCCCCCAGCAGCCGCCGCAACAGCACCAGTTGGCCCAGGTGATAGGCGTTGTGGTCGGCCACCAGCAGCGCCTCGCGCAGAATCGTCTGTCCATCCCCATGCGGAATCTTGGCGTAAAGATCGGTCTTGGGGTCGGCCACCAGCGCGCACAGCGCCTCGCGGTCCTTCAAATACGCGTGCACGCTAGCGTCCCAGGCCTTTGCGCTCGGTGGCGCTGCCGTCTCCGGCCAATACTCCTTGGGCCACTCCTTCGCCTTGTATTCCGGATTGACGGAGAAGTCCAGAATGTCCTCCTGCGCCAGCCGCAAGTGCTCCAGCACCTGCCAGGCCGAGTGTTCCGCGCTCTTGGGGACCACGCCGCGCAGCGCCTCAGGGAACTTCTTGACCGCATCCTCAAAAGTCGCATGAGCTTCGCCGCTCTTCAGCAGCTTGGTCAACTGCACGCGCAACACCGCTTCGCTCGCCATCTCTGACCCTCCCTCTTCCCGGACATCCATCTGCCGCTTCTTGCTCAGATTCGCCGCACAGCATAAAGGATTCCCAACCCCGCTCCTTCTCTGATTCGCAATCGATTAAACTCAATCCGTGGGCTTCGAGCAGTTTCTCGGCAACACGCAAACCGTCACGCACCTGCGCGAGAGCATCCGCGCCCAGCGCTTCCCGCATTCGCTCATCATTGCCGGGCCCAAAGGCGCCGGCAAATACACGCTGGCCCTCATGCTGGCCCGCGCCTATAACTGCCTCAACCCCACCGAATCGGATGGCCTTCCGGATTTCTGCGGCGTCTGCTCCAACTGCACCCGCATCGCCGACTCCGCCGACCTGGAAGCCCGCGTGGCCGAGGCCGTTGAAGCCCGCGATGGCCTGCGCGAGACCGACAAAAAAGAGACCCGTATCCTGATCCAGACCCACCCCGACCTGCTCGTTGTTCCGCCCGATCCGCCGCAGCTGCTCATCAAGCTTGGCCAGGTCCGCCAGGTCATCCACGTGGCCTACTACCGCCCGCCGGTCGAGTCGCGCCGCACCTTCACCATCTTCACCTCCTCGGCGTTCATGAAAGAGGCAGCCAACTCCCTGCTCAAGGTGCTCGAAGAGCCCCCCGAGCACACCTCGCTGATTCTGCTCACGGAAAATCCCCAGGAGATGCTCCCCACCATCCGCTCCCGCGCCGTGATTCACCGTCTCGGCGCCATTCCCGCCGCGGATCTCGAGTCGCTGCTGGCCCAGCGCCGTCCCCAGCTCAAACAGGCCGATCGCGCTCTCGCCGCCCGCTTGGCCGAGGGCGCCGTGGGCCGCGCTCTCACCATCGATCTTGCAGCTTATGTTGCAAGCAGACAAGACGCGCTGGTCCTGCTGCACACAGCTCTCCGTGAGCCCGACTACTCCCAGCTCTTCCACGCGACCGAGAGCTACCGCGCCGGCGCTGACGGCCAGGAGAAGACCATCAGCCTTCTGCGCGCCCTCGGCAGCCTGGTTGAAGACCTGCTGCTGGTCGTTGCCGGCGCGCCGCAGCTCATCCGCAACATCGATCTCGCTCCTGAATTGGAACGGCTCGCCCAGGGCTTGACCGTCGACTGGATCGACGGCGCCGCCCGCGCTCTCGGCCAGGTCGAGCAGGGCATGCGCCGCAACCTGCTCCGCTCCCTCTCGCTCGACGCCATGGCCGTGGGCCTGGAGCGCGGCTGAGAGGAGCGCGGCTGAGAGGAGCGCGGCTGAGAGGAGCGCGGCTGAGAATCATCTCATCTGCAGCATCCCGTCCGCATCCCGGCTTTTCCTGTCCAAAAAGAATAGGCAACCTGCGTATATTCCCCGGCATCAGTAGATGTACAAAAGCAATCCCACGCGTGTCGGAAAGCGGAACGAGCGGCGAATCCAGTCTGCTCGGTTACGCGTGTCTTCTGTCTGCGTGGGAACGGCTGCTCGTCTCCTGCAACGGATGGAAATCCGCGGCACGCTACAGGATGAATGAAGCGGAGTTCTTGCACGTCATTTGTCTGTCCGGCAGCTCGCCGCCGGCAGGCCTGTTCTTTCATTTTTCCCCCAGAGAGGTTCCGCTCCATGAGCATTCACGCCATTCTTCCCCAGCATTCAGTCCACGGCCATGACCCGGCCCTCTCGCCTGCTCAGGACCGCGGCCCGCAGACCCGCGCCCGCAGAAGCTTCGCCGCGCCGTTCCCCATGCATCTGCCGTCCCAGCCGTCCGCCGACGAGGCCAGCTATCGCCAGGCAGAGCTCTTCTACCTGCAAAA
>Ga0182030_10013561_pt1 | contig 16195 bp, 14 predicted proteins | sample 812S3MmetaG_FD_121299 | JGI IMG/M metagenome (GOLD analysis project Ga0182030, IMG submission 121299) | Permafrost microbial communities from Stordalen Mire, Sweden - 812S3M metaG (Illumina Assembly) | ecosystem: Environmental > Terrestrial > Soil > Wetlands > Permafrost | place: Sweden...
AACCGCACCTGGAAGCAATATGGCGAGAGCGGCGCCTGGTTCTCCGACCTCGTGCCGAACATCGCCAAGCACGCCGACAAGCTCTGCTTCATCAAGGACAGCAAAACCGTCGGCGCGACGCACGACATTTCCATCCTGAAACTCAACACCGGCGACGTGCAGCCGGGCCGTCCCTCGCTCGGCGCCTGGATCTCCTATGCGCTGGGTTCGGCCAATCCCGACCTGCCGTCCTATGTCGTGCTTTATGACGGAAATCGCGAACCAACCGGCGGATCGGTCAACTGGAGCTCCGGCTTCCTGCCGGCCGTCTACCAGGGCACTGCCTTCCGTCCCGGCGATTCGCCGATCATCGATCTCGACCATCCCGAACTCGTCTCCGATCCGCAGCAGCGCGAGGAGCTCAACCTGCTGAAGGCGCTCAACGAGCACCGCTCGGCCTTGCGTCCGGAAGACACCGAACTGCTGGCCCGTTCGCGCTCCTACGAACTCGCCTATCGCATGGAGAAATCCGCGCCGGAAGCCATCGACCTCTCCAAGGAGACCGACGCTACCAAGGAGGCCTATGGCCTCAACGACAACGCCTCCAAAGCCTATGGAACGAACCTGCTGCGCGCCCGCCGCCTTGTCGAACGCGGCGTCCGCTTCATCCAGGTTGTGTCGGGCCCGGCGGCGGACACCGGCGGCGTCGACCGCAACTGGGACGCCCATCAGGCGCTCGAAAAGAACCATGGCGCCCATACCAAGGCCGTGGACAAGCCCATCGCCGGCCTGCTTCAGGATCTGAAGGATCGCGGCCTACTCGAAACGACGCTGGTTGTCTGGACTTCGGAGTTTGGCCGCACCTCCTATGGCCAGTCGGGCGACGGACGCGACCACAATCCCTGGGGCTATACGCAATGGCTGGCGGGCGGCGGCTCGAAGGCCGGCTACACGCACGGCGCGACCGACGAAATCGGCCTGCGCTCGATCGGAACCGGCGTCGACACCTATGACGTCCACGCCACAGTTCTCAACCTGCTCGGCCTCGATCACCTCAAGGTGACCTTCGCACGCGCCGGCCGACGCGAGCGCCCGACCATCGTCTATGGCGACGTGGTGCGCGACCTCATCGCCTGAGGTTTCGACCCCTCGAAAAACACCGCCTGGAAGGTCATCTTTCCAGGCGTTTTCATGCCGGGAAGCGAGGCCGGCAAGAGATGCAAAGACGGAAAGCAAAGTCACGATGCGCAAAATGTTGATGCTCACGATGCTGGCGGCGGTGATCGGCACGGGGCCGGTTTTCGCCCAGAAGGTTACGCTCGATCTCAAGGATTACGACGACGACCTGATGCATGACATCGACCGCGCCATCAAATATTTCGAGCCGGACATTTCCGGACAGAACGCCGATGCCGCGCGCGACGACGCGGCCGAATTGCGGCGCGGCTTCACCTATACGCAAGATTATTTCACGAAAAAGGGCAACACCCAGGACGCCGTGGAAATCTCGCGGAAGGGGCTGGAAGCGCTGGATGTCGTGCTCAAGGATCTCGAAGCGCAGAATTACGATGCCGCCGCCGAAGCGGCGCGCGATGTCTCGCAAGCCTGCCGCAGCTGCCATGACACCTACAAGCCGGACAAGGCGCGATTTTGACTTCTCGCGTGTTCGGCAGCAGCCTCTAGCCGAACAAAAACGGATTTAATAGAATAGGACCATGAAAGACTTTGCTAAAGCGCCTCAATCAACATTTGCGGGCATCCGATTCGTGCTTACCGATATGGATGAAACCCTTACATACAAGGGCAGGTTGGCAGCACGAACCTATTATGCGCTTGAACGGTTGCAGAGGGCTGGAATCAAAGTGATTCCCGTTACAGCGGCGCCGGCGGGCTGGTGCGATCAGATGGCTCGGATGTGGCCTGTCGATGGGGTAATTGCAGAAAATGGCGGCCTGTATATCCAACGTGACGACGTGCACGGCGTCATAAGGCATTATTGGCATGGCGATCTGGAACGCGCCGTCATTTCCGATCGGCTGGCGGAGATAGGCCGCCGTGTTTTAGAAATTGCGCCCTTTGCAAAATATTCTGACGACCAACCGTTCCGCCTGACGAGCATTGCGTTCAAGAAACCGGGAAATGTTTCGGATGAGCGAGGCATTGTCGATGCGATCAGCGTGGCTGGCGCTGATGTTACTGTCAATAATCTCTGGATTCTCGCGTGGCTGGGAGGGTACGACAAATTGGCGATGGCGCGTCGCACTTTAGCCGGCGTCTATGGTGTCGACATAGACGTTGACTGCAGCCAAATTCTGTACGCCGGAGACTCGACCAATGACGCGCCGATGTTCGGCTTTTTCCGCCATACGGTGGGAGTCAGCACGGTGAGACATTATCTCGCCGAAATTCCTACGCCTCCGCGATGGATCACGGCAGGGCCGGGAGGCGACGGTTTCGTGGAGATCGCCAATTCGGTGCTTTCGACAAGGTAGAAAGCCCGGACCGGCGCTCTTCATTTCGGTTTGGGCCAATGGTCGTGGTCGGGATCGGGCCGCGCGGCCTGGGTCGTCTCCACCGGGCCGATCCCGGTGATCTGGACGACGACATCTTCGTCGCCGGCGCCGTCCCAATGCACGCCGCCGGCGGGGTGAAAGACATAGGAGCCGGCCTTGACCGGTTTCGCGGCGTTGAAATCGAGCGTCTCGCCGGTTCCGTTCCACCAGGTTCCCTTGACCACCACGGCGTGACGGTCCTGCGAATGGAAATGCGGATAGGAGTGGAAGCCCGGCGGGAAATGCACGCGGATGACGTAGACGCCGGGTTTGGAGGGATCGCCCGAGATAACCGCCTGCTCGGGGCCGATGCCAAGCGCGCTTTTGAAATGAACCTCTTCCGGCGGCAGATAAATGAAATCCTTGGCGGTCGCGCGAGGCTCTGCCGGCGCCTGCGCGAATGCCGAAGCGCCGAGGGCTGCGGCGAGGATCAGCGAGGCGAAACCCGCTCGGATCATTCTTTCATCTCCTTCGAGAAGGTCGCTGTCGCAAAGGTTCAAAAATCTCCGGCGTCGGCAGCGGCGGCAGGCGCGTGGAGCACGATGAATGCAAGCCCGGCAGCGAGACCAGCGGCAAGCAGGATCGCCAGCCAAAGGCGCGAGGAATGGATCGCCTCGCCGTCGGGAACCGCGTGGTGCGGCTTGCGGCCGGTGATCATGGCGCGCACGAGATTCTCGTTCTTGAAAATTTTATGCGCGACGACCGCCAATACGTGCAGCGCGATCGCGCCGGCAAGCCAGTAGAAGAGCTGGCGATGGATCGAGGTCAGGACGAGGCTGAACTCCTTGCTGACGGCGCCATAGAGCGGACCGACATTGTAAATCTCGTCATTGCCGAACAGGCCGAGCACGCTCTGTGCGCCCAGCGCCGCGAGCAGCGCCAGCACCATCAGGGCGCCGAGCGGGTTGTGGCCGGGATAGCCCCGGTCCTTGCCCGCGACGAGATCGCGGGCATAGGTCAGCGTTTCCAAGGGGCCGCGCAGAAAATTCCAGAAGCGGGCGTGGCGCGTGCCGACGAGGCCCCAGACGAGGCGGAAGGCCACGAGAACGATGACCGTATAGCCGGCCCAGACATGGAATTTGAAATAGCGGACGCCGAGCTTGTTGGTGACGAAAGCCGCGATGACCGCGCCGACAAGGCTCCAGTGAAAAATCCGGACCGGCAGGTCCCACACCTTCCGCTCCGCCAGAGCGTTGGATTGGACATGATCGACCGAGATAAGGGTTTCTTCGTATGAGCTCATCTTCGGCGCTTGCTTGGGCTGGGGGTGGGGGAGCCGGGCAGGCGTGCGCCAACCTTTTTCCAAGGGTCGAGCGATAACGCACGCCTGTCCGGTCGGCCCTGCGCGATGCAGGGCGCGACGGCTTGAGAGTTTTACTTCAGCTTGTAATCGTCGTGGCAGGCCTTGCAGTCCTGCGCGACTTTTCCGAGCGCAGCCTTGAACGGCTCGGTCAGGCCCTTTTCCTTTTCGTTGGCGTCCGAGAGCGCGACCAGGTCATCCTGGAAACCCTTGAGGCTCTTTTCGAATTCCGCGTGCTTGGTCCAGACTTCCGGCTTGGCCTTGGTGTCGGGCTCGCCGATGTTGGAGTTTTCCGGGAAGGCCTCGTCGAGGAAGCCGGACAGGAAAATCACGCGGGTGATGCGCTTGTTGACGTCGGCGGCGTCATACTTGCCGTCGTCCTTCAGCAGCGCGCCGAGTGGACGGAAGTTGGCGCCAATCAATTTGAAGATGGCTTTGCGCACTTCCGCGGCCTGACGCGCGGCGTTGGCGCCGCCAGCGGCGGGCGCGGCCGCAGGGGCCGGCGCGTTCTGCGCCTGCGCGACAAGGGCGCCGCCGGCGCCGAGTGCGAGCGCGAGGCCCAGGATGGCGGCGCGCCGCCTTTTGGTCATTTGCAAGATCATCAGAAAATGGCTCCTTGGATTGGGATTGTCGTGTTGGTGGGGTCAGCCGCGCAAGACGCGGTTGAACAGCGCGAGGGTGCGATCCCAGGCGAGTTTGGCGGCGGCTTCGTCGAAGCGCGGCGTGGTGTCATTGTTGAAACCATGCTCGACGCCAGGATAGACGTAGGCCTGGTATTTGACGCCGGCCTTTTCCAGCGCGGCCTCGTAGGCGGGCCATGTCGCGTTGACGCGTTCGTCCTTGCCGGCGTAATTCAGCGCCAGCTCCGCCTTGATCGCGCCGACCTGATCGAGCGCCGGCGGCGCGCCGTAGAAGGGCGCTCCCGCGGCGAGGCTGGGCGCGCGCGTCGCCAGGAAATTGACGATGCCGCCGCCATAGCAGAAGCCGACGGCGCCGAGCTTGCCATTGCCGCCGGGCAGCGTTTCCAAATAATTGGCGGCCGTGACGAAATCCTCATGCGTTTTCGTTTGATCAAGCTTGGCGAAAGCTTCTCGCGCGCGGTCCTCGTCGCCGGGATAGCCGCCGAGCGTGAACAAAGCGTCGGGCGCGAAGGCGATGAAATTATCCACCGCAAGGCGGCGCGCGATATCCTCGATATGCGGATTGAGGCCGCGATTTTCGTGGATGACCAGGACGACCGGAAGCTTGCCTTCGGCTTTGGCCGGGCGCGCGAGCAAGCCGCGCACCTTGCCGTTTCCCTGAGGCGAATCGATCTCGACATATTCGGTCTTTATGCGCGAATCCGTTGGCGAGACTTTCTGCGCCGCGGCAAAGCGCGGGTTCAGCGCGTCGAGCAATTCGATGGCGGAGGCGCCGCCGAGCGCCGCATAGGCGGAGGCGCCGCGCAAAAATCCGCGCCGCGAGGTCAGCCCATGCACATATTGGTCGAACAGGCGCAGGACTTCCGGGTGGAAGTCGCTGGCCTTGGTCAGGTTTTTCTTGTCGCTCATGCACTTGCTCCGGACGGGATCAGGCAATCAGGGTTTTGCCGGGGCAGGGGCCGCCGCAGGCGCGGCGGACGCGGAAGCATCGCGCGGCGGCGGCGCGACGATCTTGACGATCGTGCCGCCTTCGTCCTCATAGTGCTGCGAACCCACGGCGCCGACGACCTTGAAGCCATGCTCGGCCAGGAAATCAGCGGCCTTGCCGGCGCGCGCCGCATGGTTGGACACGGTGACGATCTGCCGCTCCTTCGGAATGAAAGCGACGTTCTTTTCGAGATCGTTGACCTGCACGTTCAGGTAGACGGGGAAAGTGCCGATCTTGGAGATTTCGTCGGGGCGGCGCAGGTCGATGAACAGCACATGGCTCGGATCGGCGAGCAGGGCGTCGATGGCCGCGCGATGCAGTTCCGGCGTCTTGAAATTGTAGACGAAGGCCGGACGTGCGGCAGGCGCGGGGGCGGAAGTCTGGGCCAAAGCCGGAGCGGCGAAAGCAGCAGACAGCAGGAGAAGCGAGAGAGTTTTGCGCATTTTAGGGGTTCCGGCTGGGTTAGATTTACATAAAGCCTATCGATTTAATAGTATTATGTCGCGAGTTTCAACGCCGCGCAAGCCCGCGCGGCGAGAAATCTTCAGCTGTGCGTCAGGACTTGTGCGCCTCGCGCCAGGCGCGGACGGCGGCGAGGGTGTTCTCGATGTGCTTTTCCGGCGCCTTGTCCTGGAAAGCGTAGATGACCTTTCCGTCGGGAGCGATCACATAGGAAATGCGGTCGGAGACCACGGAGCCGTCTGGCCGGGGCGTCGTGCGCAGGGAATCATAGGATTTGATGACTGAGGCGTCGGGGTCGGCGGCAACGGGGAACTTGTCGCGGCATTCTTTGGAGGAAAAGTCGATCTGGGTTTCGATGGCATCAGCGGAAACGCCGATCAGCGAGGCGCCGGCGGCCGCGAAATTTTCCGCGTTTTCCGCGAAATCATGGGCTTCGATGGTACAGCCCTTGGTGAAGGATTTTGGGTAGAAATAGAGCACGACCGGGCCCTTTTGCAGGGCCTCCGAGAGTTTGAATGTGAAAGCCTTGCCGCCGAGGGCGGCCTGCGCCGTGAAATCGGGGGCGGCGTCGCCCTCTTTCATTGCAGCCCAGGACATTGTTGAGAGCATGGCGGTCGAGAGCATGGCGCAAACTGCGCCAACCAGCAGAGGTTTCATCGTTCGTCCTCGTTGAAATCGACGAGCCCGTGTCATGGGAAAGGAGACGGGCTCAGGAGGAGCCATTTCAACGCGGACAAACTGATCTGTCAATAAAAACTATAAATTTAGTAGGATAAGCAGCCGTCCATCGACACAATACGGTTCGAGCGCATACTTTCCGCTTTGCGTCACGCGCCCGGCATTGCGAACAGATCTCCATCGCTCGAACGCGCGGCCGGCATTGCGCCGGAACGTTCGGCGTTCTCACAGAAGCAAGCGATAACCGCATTGCTGATCTCGACGAAACGCGCGCCGGGTCCATCGGTGCCGACCGATTGCCAGCTCATGCGGGCGCCTTCGAGCAACAAGGTCAGAGCGTCCGCGAGGAGATCGGCCTGGGCGACGCCGGCGGCGCGGCAAAGCCTCGCCAGGCGATCGCGATGATCCCTCTTGAATTGTTCGATCACTTTGCGCGCCGGGTGGTTCGGCTCCGTCAGCTCGACGGCGGCGTTGGCGATATCGCAGCCGCGGCTGTCGCCCATGGCGCAGGCCGTGGCGCGGCCAACCCAGGCGTGCAATTGCCCCATGGGATCATCGGGGCGCTCGGATTCGAAATCCTTCCACATGGCCTGGGCCTGAATGGCGACTTCGCTCAAGCAGGAGGCGATAAGGTCGTCTTTCGAGCCGAAGTGCCGATAAAGCGTCATTTTATTGGTGCCCGCCGCCTCGGCGATCGCATCGACGCCCACCCCTCGAAAGCCATGTTTGCGGAAGAGATCGCGTGCGGTTTCGATAATGCGCTCCCGCGGCCGCGGGCGGGACGCTTCGGCTTCCCTGGACATTTTGATCGTCCTCCAAAAACTTCGCCGGTGACGCTTGACAGGTGTGACCGGTCTGTATCATTGTGTCGTTACTTACCGGTAACACCTCTACGTGAAAACGTCAAGGTCGAACCCCGCCGGGGCCTCGGTCGCGCGATTTCGCGACCCCCAAAGGGCAAAGGACGAGCCATGGATTCGTTGCGTGTCGATCGAAAGATTTCCGAACTCCTCGACGATCCCCTGGTCTCGCTGATGATCCGGGCCGACCGCGTCGACAGGACGATTTTGGCCGGCGACCTCCGCAGGATTGCTGGCAAGCCGACGCGCGGCTTTATCTCGCGGGCGGGATTTGTCCGGCCACAATTCAATCTTTGCGGAGCCTGCGGAGCATGATCGGCTTCTTCACCACCCGTCCCATTTTTGCTTCCGCCATCGCCATAATCATGATGATGGCCGGAGCCATCTGCTATTTTTTGCTGCCGGTTTCGCAATTCCCTGACATCACGCCGCCCCAGGTCGTCGTCTCCGCGATGTATCCGGGCGCCAGCGCGCAGGTCGTCGCCGACACGGTCACGACGCCGCTCGAACAGCAGATCAACGGCGTCGCCGGCATGACCTACATGTCGTCGACGAGCGCCAACGACGGCTCGGCGACGATCACCATCACTTTCGACGTCGGCTATAACCTCGCCATCGCGGCGGTTGACGTGCAAAACCGCGTTTCGCAGGCTTCCGCCCAATTGCCGGGGATCGTCAACCAGGGCGGCGTGACGATCAAGAAGCAGAACCCCAACTTCGTGCTGATCGTCAATCTGACCTCGCCCGACCGGTCCATCGATTCCATTGCGTTGAGCAATTATGCCTATCTGCAGTTGGTCGATCCGATTAAACGCCTGCCGGGCGTGGGCGACGTGCAGATTTTCGGCGAACGCCGCTATTCCATGCGCATCTGGCTCGACCCCGACAAGCTAGCCGATCTCGGCGTCACCGCCGTGGATGTGCAGGCCGCCCTGGCCGAGCAGAACATCCAGGTCGCCGCCGGCAAGATCGGGCAGTCGCCGGCGCCCGCTGGGACCTCGTTCGAAATGCAGGTTAATGCGCTCGGCCGACTCAGCGATCCCCAGCAATTCGGCGACATCGTCCTGCGCGCCAATCCTTCCGGAGGCGCCGTGGTGCGGCTGCGCGACGTGGCGCGGATCGAGCTTGGCGCCTTGCAATATACGTCATCGGCCTTTTTCGGCGATGAGCCGTCCGTCGTGCTCGGCATTTACCAGATGCCCGGATCGAACGCGATTGCATTGCAACAAAGCGTTCAGGACGAAATGAAGACCCTGTCCGCGCGCTTTCCGAAGGGGATCGCTTACGCGATGCATTACGACACGACCCGCTTTGTGTCGGCGGCGATGCGCGATGTGCTGATCACCCTCGGCGAGGCGCTGCTGCTGGTGGTTTTCGTGGTCTTCGTCTTTTTGCAAAGCTGGCGCACGACGATCATCCCGACCATCGCCATACCCGTATCGCTTGTCGCCACGCTGGCGGTGATGGAAATGCTGGGCTTCTCGCTCAACATGTTGAGCCTGCTCGGCATGGTTCTGGCGATCGGCCTTGTCGTCGATGACGCCATCGTCGTGGTTGAGAATGTCGAACGCCAGCTCGAGGCCGGTCTCCCGCCACTGCAGGCGACGCGCAAGGCGATGTCCGAAGTCACCGGTCCGATCATCGCGACCACCGCGGTGCTGATGGCTGTGTTCATACCCGTCGCCTTCATCCCTGGTGTTTCTGGCCGGCTCTACAATCAATTCGCGCTGACCGTCGCGATCTCCGTTGGAATATCCGCGTTCAATTCGCTGACTTTGAGCCCGGCCTTGAGCGCAGCTTTTCTGCGGCATCGGCCGCCGGGGGAGTTCATCCTGTTTCGCTGGTTCAACGCGGGGTTTGACCGGCTGTCGCATTTTTATGCGTCGCTCGTTCGTCGTCTCATCGCTGTTCGCTGGGCCGTTCTGGGCGTGTTTGCGGCTGGTCTCGTCGCCACTTTCGCCATCTGGGAGCGCATCCCCACGACCTTCCTGCCGGTCGAGGATCAGGGCTATTTCTTCGTAGTGGTCCAATTGCCTGATGGGGCCTCGCTGGAGCGCACCGACGCCGCCGCCAAAAAGGTGCGCGATCTCCTGCAGTCCACGCCGGGAGTTGATATTGTCGGCTCGATCAGCGGGTTGAACTTTCTGACCAATGCCGCGCAATCAAACTCGGCGGTTGAATTCGCTATTCTGAAACCTTGGGACGAGCGTCCGCCCGAACAAAACGCTTCGAAGATCGTCGCCAAGGTGCGTCCGCTGCTTCTGGCGATTCCCGACGCGGTGGCGCTGAGTTTCGATCCGCCGTCAATTCCGGGCCTGGGCTCCACCGGCGGCTTCGAGTTCGAGGTCGAGGATCTCAGCGGACGCGGCGCCATGGCGTTGAACGAGGCGACACAGGCCTTGATCGCCGAGGCGCGCAAACAGCCCGAACTCAATCCGCAGCAGCTGTTCTCGTCGTTCAGCACCTCGACGCCGCAATATAATTACGACCTCGATCGCACCAAGGCCAAGCTGCTCGGGCTCAGCCTGCCGGATGTGTTCAACACCCTGCAAATCTATCTAGGATCGCTCTATGTCAACGATTTCAACCTGTTCGGCCGCACCTTCCGCGTGACCATCCAGGCCGACAAGAACGCCCGCGCCGCGCCGGCCGACATTTCGCGCTTTTACGTGCGCAACGCCGCCGGCGGCATGATTCCGCTTAGCACGCTCGGCCACTTGCAGCCCATCGTCGGCCCGGAAGTCGTGCCGCATTACAACAATTACGGCTCGGCTTCGATCAACGGCGTCGCCGCGCCGGGCTTTAGTTCGGGACAGGCGGTGGCGGCCATGCAACGCGCCGCCGCGACGGCGCTGCCGCGTGATTTCGCCTATGAATGGACCGGCGTCACCTTTCAAGAGTTGAAGGCGGGCTCGGCCGCTTCTCTCATTTTCGGCTTGGCCCTGGTCTTCGTTTTCCTGATCCTGGCCGCGCAATATGAAAGCTGGACGATGCCGTTCATCGTGTTGATGGCGGTGCCGCTGGCCCTGTTCGGCGCGGTCCTGGCGATCTGGGTCCGCAGCATGCAGATCGATGTCTATTCGCAGATCGGCTTTGTCATGCTGATTGGTCTCGCGGCGAAAAACGCCATTCTGATCGTTGAATTCGCGCGTCGCCGCCGCGAGGAGGGCATGGGAATCGTCGAGGCCGCGATGGAGGCCGGACGCTTGCGTCTGCGCCCGATCCTGATGACCGCCTTCGCCTTCATTCTCGGCGTCACGCCCTTGATGATCGCTTCCGGCGCCGGCGCGGCGAGCCGCCAGTCGATCGGCACAACAGTGTTCGGCGGCATGCTCGCCGCGACTTTCCTGACACTGATTTTCGTTCCGGTCTTCTACGCCCTCGTCGAGCGTCTGCGCGAGCGCGGCGCCAATACCAACACGGCGCCGGTTCCGGACTTTGGACATGACGCCAGTCCGCAATCCGGCGCAGCCGAATGAAATGGAGCACCCCAATGGGCAATAAACGTTTTTTATCGAGCGCTCTGGCGCTCGCGGCGGCGGGAGCGGCCGCTTTTGCTCTTTGGCCGAACATCAACGCCGGCACGGACAGGGGCGCGGCGCGAGCGGCGGCGACCCCGCCCGCAATGCCGGCTCCCGTATCGACGGTCGTCAAGAAGACAATGCCGATCACGCTCGATTATTCCGCGCGGACGGAAGCGCTGCAGAACGTTACCTTGCAGGTCAAGGTCACCGGCTACCTCCAGTCGCAGGTCGCGGCTGACGGCGCCGACGTGAAGGCCGGCGACCTCCTTTATAAGATCGATCCACGCGATTACCAGGCGACGCTCGACCAATTGAAGGCGCAGGCGCAGCGCGAAACGGCGGCGCTCGATTATGCCCGCGGCAATGCGGATCGCGGCAGCAAGCTGATGCAGAGCGGTTATCTCGCCAAGGACCCGTTCGATCAAAGGATGAGCGCCCAGCAACAGGCCGAAGCCGCCCTGGCGATGGACCGGGCGGCAATTCGTTCCGCCGAGCTCAATCTGTCCTACACCGAGATTCGCGCGCCGTTTTCCGGCCGGATCGGCCGCAATCAAGCCCCCGTCGGCACGCTGGTCAGCGTCGCGGGCACGGTCTTGAACACGCTGGTGCAGCTCGACCCGATCTACGTGACGTTCAATCCGAGCGAGAGCGACCTGGCCGCGATCGAAAAGGCCCGCTCCGCCGGCACCGTCCAGGCGGATGTCTTGCTGCCCGGGGAAACGCAATCTCACCACCAGGGACATCTGGCCTTTCTCAACAATGTGGTCGATCAGGCGACCGGGACGATCACCGCTCGGCTTCTCATGGCCAATCCCGACTTCGCGTTCCTGCCGGGCCAATATGTCCGGGTCCGGCTGCATGTCGGCGAAGAGCGCGACGCGATGATGGTTCCGCAAGCGGCGCTCGGATCGAGCCAGCTGGGCAAATATGTTTATGTCGTAGGCAAGAACAATGTCGCCGAACAGCGCATCGTGTCGCTCGGCCCAACAGATGGCGTCATGGTCACCATTGAAAAAGGCGTTTCCGAGGGCGATCAGGTCATCGACGGCAACCTTCAAAAATTAGGTCCGGGCACAAAGGTGCAGCCCATGCCGCACTAAGAGCGGCGTGCGAAAAAGTGGGCGCCGGTTATTCGCTGGCGCGGACCTTCGGTTCGCAAAAAACGCCGCGTTATCAAGGACTCTAGAGCATCGGGCGATTCCAAAGGAACGCCAGATGCTTTACCGCGCGTTCGGTGAGCATCGATTCACCGAACATGCGTTAGAGTCTTGTTTTAACGCATTGTCTTCATGCGAACCGGGATCCATTTCGCTCGAAAATGCTTTAGCATTTTCTGCGCGCGGCGTGGGTCACACGCCTTTTTCGTCTTGCGCCAAAGAGGCAAGCTGCTTTTCCTCTTCCGCGTCGAGCGGCGGCGACTCGGTGCGAGGACGTCGTGAAGCAAGAAAAACCGCCAAGGCGCCGACCAGCAGCGTGAGCGGCGCACTGAGCCAAAGCAGCATGGTCTGCGATTTGAACGGCGGTCGCAAAAGGATGAAATCGCCATATCGCGACACGAGGAAATCGCGGATGGTGTCGTTGCTCTCGCCCTTGGCGATCCGATCCCGGATCAGCACACGAATGTCGCGCGCCAGATCGGCGTCGGAATCGTCGATCGACTGGTTCTGGCAAACGAGGCATCGGAGTTCGGACGACAAGTCGCGCGCCCTGGCCTCTTGCGCCGGATCCTTCATGACCTCGCTCGGCTGGACCGCCATCGCCGGCGTTGCGGCGAGGAGGAACCATAGAGCGATCGAAAATTTGCGGCCCATTTTCATTTGCCCCTCATTCCGCTGCGGCGGCGACGGTGGCTCGGGAGCGCGCGGGCGCGCCAAAGCGTAGCCTGCGGTCGGCCAGTGAAAGCACGCCGCCGAGCGCCATGACGCAAGCGCCGAGCCAGATCAAGGTCACAAGCGGCTTCCAGTAAAGCCGCGCTGGAACCTGTCCCTTGGCGTCGATATCGGAAATCGCGACATAGAATTGGCCGAGGTTCAACGTGGCGATGCCCGCCTGGGTTGTCGCCATCTGACGCGTGGCGAACTTGCGCCTCGCCGGCTCGACGACGGCGACGACGGCGCCTGAGGAACGGACGGTCATCGTCGCGACGACTTCCTCATAGTTGGGGCCGTCGCGCGGCGTGACGGAATCGACGGTGACTTCGAGCGGGCCGACGCGCACCGGAACGCCTTCACTCATCGTGGCCACTGTTTCCGCCCCAAAACCTGTCGCGGCGATTCCAAGCAGCACGAGGCCGACGCCGAAATGCGCGGTTGCGCCGCCCCAGAAGGAAAGCGGCAGGCCGCGCGCGCGCGACAACAGGGTCTGCAGGTTGAAGCCGTTGCGGGTGATCCTGGCGAAGACTTCGCTGATCGTGCCAAGCATGACGAGGACGGCGATGGCTGCCGCGACCGGCGCGAGAACCGGTCCGCCGCGCAAAACCGCAAGTGCGGCGATCAGCGTGGCGAGACCGCCGAGCAGAGCGACGGCGAGCCGCTGGGCCACGCCGAGGAGATCGCCGCGCTTCCAGGCGAGCGAGAAGCCGAAAGGCGACAGGAAGGACAGGGCCAGGAGCATCACGCCGCAGGTGCTGTTGAAGAAGGGCGCCCCCACCGTAATCTTGTCGCCGGTGAACTGTTCGAGCGCCAGCGGATAAAGCGTGCCGAAGAGCACGGTGGCGCAGGACGCGGTCAGCAGCAGATTGTTTACGACCAGGGCGCCTTCGCGGGAGATCGGCGCGAACAGGCCTCCCTGCCGGAGGAGGGGAGCGCGCCACGCGAACAGGCTGAACGAGCCTGCGATGAAAAAGGCGAGGATTCCGAGAATGACGATGCCGCGACGCGGATCGCTCGCGAAAGTATGCACCGAGGTGAGAACGCCGGAGCGGACCAGGAAGGTGCCGAGCAGCGAGAAGGAGAAGGCCAGTATGGCGAGGAAGATCGTCCAGACTTTCAGGGCTTCGCGCTTTTCCATCACCGCGACGGAATGGATGAAGGCGGTGCCGGCGAGCCAGGGCATCAGCGACGCATTTTCAACGGGATCCCAGAACCAGAAGCCGCCCCAGCCGAGCGTGTAATAGGCCCAGTAGGAGCCCATGGCGATGCCGAGCGTGAGAAAGCCCCAGGCGATCAGCGCGAAGGGACGGACGAAGCGGGCCCACGCGGCGTCGATCCGGCCTTCGATCAGCGCGGCGCCGGCGAAGGAAAACACGATGGAGAAACCGACATAGCCGAGATAGAGCAGGGGCGGATGAATGGCGAGGCCGGGATCCTGCAGGATGGGATTGAGGCTCTCGCCTTCGAGCGCCGCGGGAGACAGGCGCTCGAAAGGATTGGACGTGGCGATGATGAAGCCGAGAAACGCCGCGCCGATCGATCCCTGCACGGCGAGCGCGTCGGCCCTGAGGCGCGCTGGAAGCTGATGGCCGAACAGGGCGACGATCGCCCCGAACGTCGCGAGGATCAGCGACCAGAGCAGCATCGAGCCTTCATGATTGCCCCAGATGCCTGAAAACTTGTAGATCGTGGGCATGGCGCTGTGCGAATTCTCGGCGACGTTCGCCACGGAAAAATCCGACGTCATATGCGCGGTCGCAAGGGCCGCGAAAGCGATGCCGACGAACAGGAATTGTCCGAGAGCGGCGCTGTCGCCGATCGCCATCAGGCGATAATCGCCGCGACGCGCGCCCCAGAAGGGAATGAACGTCTGAACGAGAGACAGGGCGAGCGCCAGCGCGATCGCATAATGTCCTGCTTCAATGATCATGGCTGAACGCTCCCCTGGCGGCGTTTCTCAATTGTGCGGCGGGCTTTGGCTCAATCAAGATTGAGCTCGCGCGCCAGTGTGTCGAGCTTTTCTTCAGCGCCGGCGTCGGCGTTCAGCGACTTGCGAGCCGTGGCGAGCGCCTCCCGGGCCTTGTCGTTCTCGTTGAGGACCGAATAGGAGCGAACGAGGCGCAGCCAGTCTTCCACGCCGCCACCGTCTTTGGCCAGGCGCGTCGCCAGCCGGTTGACCATGCCCTTGACCATGTCGCCCTGGCTCTCGGCGGGCGCCTTTTGGGCCGCCTCGGGCGAAGAGTTCTGGCTCGCCTCGGGCGCCGCTGGCTGGTTGAGCTCCTGCTCGGCCGCGTCGAGCTTCGCAGGCGCAGAGGCGTCACCGCTCAGCGCCTTGCGCGCCAAGGCGAGCGCCTCGCCAGCCTTTTCCTTTTCGTCCAGCACGGCATAGGAATGGACGAGGCGGACCCAATCGTCCACGCCGCCGCCGTTTTGCGCGAGGCGCGCCGCCAGCCGTTCCACCATCGTCGTGACCATGGCCTTCTGACTGTCGGGCACGCCGGCGGCGGAGGCCGTCGCGGGAGCAGGCTTGCCGCCCTTCAGGGCTGAAATTCGCGTCTGGATGATCTGCACCCAATGCGGATGGTCCTTGGCCAGCTCGATCAGCGGCTCATAGGCTTCAAGCGCCTTCTGCGGGTTGCCGGCCTGTTCGTCGGCGAGGCCGAGATAGAATCGCGCCATGACGGAATCGGGAGAAGCGGCGAGCGCCTTTTCAAAATCGGCATGGGCTTCGGGCGTCACCTTGCCGCCGGCCGCGGCGACTTCCGCCTCGCCCAGATTGGCCCGCACGTCGCCGTTCTCGCCCCTGATGCGGAGCAGGTTGCGGTTGGCGATGACGGCGTCGCCGTAACGGCCCAGCCGGATATAGGCGGGCGCCAGCGCCGCCCAGGCCTTGTCGTTGTCTGGCGAAGCGGCGGCCTCGGATTCGATATGCGCGAGGGCCTGCGCGACGGGATCGGGCTCGGGCGCGGCCTCTTCGCGCGCGGCGAGCGGCGCGTCGGGCAAGCCGGGATTGCCGAAATGCAGGTAAACGCCGAGACCGACGAGTGGAATGAAGAGAATGGTCAGGATCGCGGCGAAGCGTCGCGTCCAGCCTCCATCGGAAGGAGCGGCAACTTCGGCGGCGGCGTTTGCGGCCAGCAGCCGCCGCGCGGTCTCGGCGCGCGCCGTCTTGCCTTCGCTTTCCGGCAACTGGCCGCGTTCGAGATCGCGGTCGATCTCGGCGAGTTGCGCGTTGTAGAAGGCGATGTCGCTGCGCGGAAAGTTGCGGGGCGGTCGCTTCAAGACCAAGGGCAGGACCGTGATCAGCACCGCGACGCAAGTCATCCCGGCCAGGGCGAAC
>Ga0182030_10013563_pt1 | contig 16194 bp, 13 predicted proteins | sample 812S3MmetaG_FD_121299 | JGI IMG/M metagenome (GOLD analysis project Ga0182030, IMG submission 121299) | Permafrost microbial communities from Stordalen Mire, Sweden - 812S3M metaG (Illumina Assembly) | ecosystem: Environmental > Terrestrial > Soil > Wetlands > Permafrost | place: Sweden...
AGCAGCAATACAACTAGCAATATTATAGCTATCCTTCCCATAAGCCAAGACAGACGCGAGTATGGTCTAACTAAAAAATTATCTACTAGGCCATCTGACTCCTCGCGACGAATCGCTGAGATTGATCCAGCAACATAAACCATGATTATGGTCATTAGAATAAGCAGCACTAGACTCAAAAACGTCATTATGGTCGAGAGTTGAGTCTGGTGGACTAATTTGGCTAGTAGGTGTTTGCTACTGGCCGATTGTCCAAAAGCTTGCGACACTGATTTAGTAAGTAAGCCGAAGAAAAAGGCAAACCCGCCAATCGCAATTAACCAAGAGATGCTACTAATACGAGTTATCCGCGAACTAAAGCTGACTACCGAATTCAGGGATCGAAACCTCCCCTTGGAACTATCTCTATCGGCAAACTGACTAGCTCCCATGTCACGCTTGCCAGCAAAATATATCGTAAAAGCGCCAAGCATTAAACATGTTACAGCAATAGGCAGCAGCCACAGCGGATGCGACTTGGAGAGAGGGTTTAGATTCTCGATCCAACCAAGTGGTGAAATATAAAGGAACCAATGAAAAGAGGTTATATCACCAATAACTCGCAGAACAAAACTAAGCCCCAGGATAATACTAGCGATAAAAGCTGCTCGACTGCGGGTCGGCATTAGTTGACTGGATAGCGCGCCTACAAGTAAAAACATCATAATGCCAAGAGTTATAGAAAACCCAAAGAAAAGACACGAGCTGAGGGTAAAATCAAGCCCTTTAGATCTTCCTAGCAGTATAAAAATAGTTGAAATGACTACAAAAAAAGCGGTGAAACTAGTAACTAGTCCGCCTAGATTGTTGAGTGCAGCTTTGCGAGCGGTAGTTTGACCGGAAAGTAATAACTCCCAGCGACCGGCGTCTTCTTCTCCGCGAAAATATTTTGTTGCTAACAATAGCGCCCATATCGAGCCAATTATTGCGATAATAATAAGGGTATTCCAAGCGATATAGGCGCCAATACTAGAGTCATGCGGCGCACGACCAAGTATTACCTCTATACCAATGTTATTACCGAGACTCCCAAAAACCTTTTCCCGCTCAGCACTGGTTGGAAAAGCATCAACAAAGCCAATAGCTTTAGCAGAAACAAAGATACCAAATACAACCGCCCATGCTACTGCGCCCTTTACACTCCGCCAAGCAACAAACCTGGCAATTACAGTTTTTGGAGAGAAAAAATGTCTTATCTCGAAAGGTTTTCTAACGCTGGCAGTCGGCTTCATACTTTACTAGCCTGTTTCTTAACCTCGCTATCCCCATAGATAGATAAAAATAACTCTTCCAAAGACGGTTCACGGCTAAGCAAAGATTTAGGATGAGCGGCACTTAGAATAGCAAGTAGTGGGCCAATCGAGCCTTGAACTTGGCAGGTTAGTTGGTGGCCGACTATCTCTATAGCAGTTATCCCGTTTAAATGGCTAACATTAGGTGGGACACCATCGAAAGTTGCTTGAATCGAAACAGCCGAGAGATGTCGCATTTCGGTTAGCGTGCCAAGTTCAACCAGTTTACCGGATCGTAATATTGCAACTCGGTCACAAAGGGCTTCGACTTCTTCCAAAATATGCGATGATAAAAAGATAGTTTGGTTATTAGCTTTAGCCTCTAAGGCACTTTGTTTAAAAGCTTGCTCCATGATGGGATCTAGACCGGTGGTTGGCTCGTCCATAATCAGTAGTTCAGCTCGCGTTGATAGGGCGGCGATTAGATTGATTTTCTGACGATTGCCTTTTGAATAGGTTCGAACTTTTTTATTTGGTTCAAATTTAAAGCGTCTAATGAGTTCTTTCTGGTATTTTAGGTCTACTTGACCCTGGACCTTACCAAGTAAATGCAAGGTCTCAGCCCCAGTTAGCGAAGGCCAAAAAATTGATTCGCCGGGGACATAGGCCAATCGTTTGTGGGCCTTTACCTTATCGCGCTGTGAATCGATACCAAAAATCTCAGCGCTGCCTGACGTAGGTTTAATAAGCCCCAAGATAGAGCGGATAGTAGTTGTTTTACCGGCGCCATTTGGCCCAAGGTAGCCAAGTATCTCACCCTTTTTTACCGCTAAGTCCAAATCATCTAGAGCTACGACCGAACCGTAGCGTTTAGTTAAGCCCTTGGTTTGTATAGCAATATCGGCGTCTAGAGAGTCAGCTGTTTGGTCTTTTGGCATAGTCATTATGCTTATTGTAAGCTACTTTTAACTGATAAACTAGCCGTGGGCAATTGCTGATAAAATCCGGCCAGCAGCTTGAAGTATCTGTTCAGCTCTTTCAATCGGTAATTGGTCCAATAAGGAATTTGTCACAGGTTCGTTATGATTTTTATCTGGCGTAAATATTATCGCCAAGGGGTTCGGAGCAGGTTGACCGAATTTTAATAAGTAACCATCTATGGCTTCGGTGGCATCCTTGACAATTAGTCGGCGTTTATCTTTTTCAACAATATATTTTCCCAGGTCAGCATACAGAGCTTTTGGCTTATCATGCTCATAATAGACGACTACTGCATCGTTAGGTATTATGTCTGGATTATAATCAGCCATTTCAATAGTACAATATCATAAATACGGAATTTTGCAATCATAAGCTCTTAGTAAGAACTTTACTCTTTACAATAACCTAGGTTAGGTCTCAACTTCTTGCTAAAGTATCACTATGAATAAACCAGCTACTGATGCCGAACGAGCCCGTCAGTTACTGGCTGCTTATGGTGGCGAGGCCGATGATTTTTTCAAAATATGGCCAACCGATAAAACATTTTATTTCTCTAGCGATAATGAGTCTTTTGTGGCCTACGCTGTTAAGCTTAGAATTGCGGTTTGTTTGGGTGACCCAGTTGGTGATAAAACATCGATTAAAAAACTATTAGTCGAATTTAAGGATTTTTGCCGATCAAAGCACCTTATTATTTGTTTCATTCAAGCAACTGATAAGTATATTAAAGATTATCAAACTTCAAATCTAAAAAGCCTACTTATTGGAGCTGATGCTGTCATCGATCTAAAACAATTTTATGCGACAACTATTCATGACAAATATTTTCGTAATCTGGTTAACCGTTCAGATAAATTAGGCGTTAGTCTAGACAGCTACTCACCACCTCACTCTAAAAAGTTGATTAGCGAGCTTAAGGTAGTTTCCGATAGTTGGGGTAGTTTGCCGCACCGCAAAGAGTGGTCCTTTTTAACCGGACGTTTTGACAATGATTATCTAAACCGAGTCGACCTATACCTACTCCGAGATAAAGACGGCAAAGCGCAAGCCTTTGCCAATGGCCTGCCAGATTATAAGCCAGGAGTTATAACGGTCGATTTAATGCGCCACCGCGCCGATGCCCCGCCAAATTGTATAGATTTTCTATTTATTAAGCTATTGAGTGTTAAGAAAACGGACGGCTACAGTTATTTTAACTTGGGTATCTCGCCGCTTGATGCTAAACCTTTTATTAAGTCACCTGCTGAAAAACTACTCAATCGGGCCTACCGGCTTAGTAATAGTTTTATAGGATTTAATGGCTTGCACCACTTTAAAGCCAAGTATAAACCGAACTGGGAGCCGCGCTATATTTTCTACCAAAAGGGGCTAGGGCGATTAATGAGAATGGGTCTGGCGGTACTACTGTTGCTGAAGGGTTAGGACTGGATCTTGTTGTAGGAGTAGACGCCAAAACTTGTCAATGCAATCACCGTTATTGCGATGACAATAAAATCTTTGGTTAGCCCGAAATGTGTTTGATTGGTTAATAGCGTCCTTAGAGCATCGACGGCGTAGGAAACCGGATTAATAGAGGCAATAAATCGTAGGACAGTTGGGAAGTTTTGGATTGGAAAGAGTGCGCTTGAAAGAAAGAAAAGTGGGAATATCAAAAACTGATTAATTGCTTGAAAACCTTGGAAGTCATTAACGATTGCTGCCAGCCCTGCCCCAAAACAAGTCAGAGCAAAGGCAAAGACAATAATCACCAAGAAGGCCGCTGGCACCATTAGCCAATCGTACGGCCTAAAGCCAAGCAAAAACGAGAAGAAGAAAACTAGCGTTCCTTGAATAACCGTAGTGGTAGTTCCGCCAAGAGCGCTACCTGTCAAAATGCGAAGACGAGAGACCGGAGCCACCAGTGTCTCTTTTAAAAAACCAAACTGCTTGTCCCAAATAACGTTTATGCCCCAGAAAATTGCCCCAAATAAAATAGTTTGGACAATAATCCCTGGTACTAGAAAATCTATATAATTGCCGCCACCTGCCCGCTTATATAGCGAGCCAATACCGTAACCGAGGGCTAAGAGAAATAATAGTGGCTGACCGACAGCGCCAATAATACGCGACCGCGACCGCGAATAGCGTTTAATTTGCCTAAGCCATAAATAGTAAATTTCCATTATCGCCTGGCCCTCATATTCCTAGCTCGCATTCGAAAAGCTTCGCCTGACCCAACTTCTTCATCGCGCAGATTTTTGCCAGTTAGGCTAAGATAAGCTTCTTCCAAATTTTTTGTGCCAGTTTGTTTGATTAGATCAGCAACTGTTCCAGTAGTAATAATTTTACCGTGGTCAATAATAGCGATACGAGAAGCCACCATTTCAGCTTCTTCGAGGTAGTGAGTGGTTAAAAATATGGTGGTGTCCTCTTCTTTGTTTAGTTTCTCAACATATTCCCAAAGCAGGTTGCGGGTTTGGGTATCTAAGCCTACAGTTGGTTCGTCAAGGAAAAGTACTTTAGGATGGTGTAATAATCCCCTAGCAATTTCTAGTCGACGTTTCATGCCGCCCGAAAAAGTTTTAACAATAGAATCGCGACGATCGCTAAGTTCAACTAGATCTAGCAGTGCCATTATCCGCTGGTCCCAATCCTTTTTAGGTACGTGATATAACACGGCGTGAAGCTGCATATTCTCATAAGCACTTAGCTCGTCATCTAGTGAGGGATCTTGGAAGACAATCCCAAAAGCGCTCCGGGCGTTATTTTTTTCAGCGATTACATTGTGCTCAGCAATTCTGATGCTACCGCTGGTTGGGGTAATTAAAGTTGTTAACATTTTAATTGTCGTACTCTTACCGGCACCATTGGGGCCTAAAAAAGCAAAGATCTCGCCTATATTAACCGAAAAGCTAATATTATCTACAGCTGTAAAATCGCCGTATTTTTTGGTCAAATCACTAACTATTATAATCGGCTCAACGTTTTTGTTGTGACTCATATATCTAAACATCATACTTTCTCATAAGGCAATTAACAAGGATCACGATGATAATTTGAGGTGTTCATAAGGCAAATATTCAGTTGATTTAGGTTATAATGACATTAATTATGAAACTCGTGATCATGATTCCTTGTTTGAACGAGGAAGATACCCTACCGTTAACACTCAAAACTATCCCAAAAACTATAGCTGGTATATCTAGTATAGAAGTTATAGTGATTGATGATGGTTGCAGCGATAAAACTGTTGAAGTTGCCAAGAAACTGGGTGTTACCCAGTTCGTTCATCACGCCCGCAACCGCGGTTTAGCTCACTCTTTGAGAGACGGAATTCAAAGAGCCTTGGAACTGGGAGCAGATATCTTGGTGTTGACTGACGGCGATAATCAATATCCTCAAGAACGCATTCCGGACTTAATCAGACCAATCATGGAAGGCAAAGCCGACACCGTTATTGCTGATCGACAAACCCATACAATTGATCATTTCTCGCCGACCAAGAAGCTTCTCCAAAAAGTCGGCACTTGGGTGATGAACCAAGCGGCTGGCACCAATATTCCGGATGCTACTAGTGGTTTTAGGGCTTACTCTAAAGAAGCGGCTATTAAACTAAATTTAGTCGGTCGCTTTAATTTTGCCGCCGAGACGACTATTCAAGCGGCCAATAAGCGACTGGGGCTAGCAACAATAACCATTAAGACCAACCCCAAAACTCGTGAATCTAGATTATTTAAATCCCACTCGGAGCATGTTAGAAAGTCAGCAGCGGCAATTTTCAACGCCTTTACGATGTATAAACCCTATACTGTTTTCCTCAGTCTTGGGGGAATACTATTTGTTATCGGAGCCATCCCTTTTGTCCATTATCTTTGGCTAGTGTTGACTATCAAGAATTCCGGTGGTCCACATCACATTCAATCACTGCTTACCGGCGCTGTCTTTTTGATAGCCTCATTCTTCTCGATTACCTTGGGAATAATTGCCAACTTAATTCGGATTAATCGTTCTTTAATCGAAGATGTTCTGGAAACGATCAAACGGCAGCAATTTAAGTAAAGTTTTTAATTGAAAAACCAATAGCTGGTTGAATATTGTTTTTCGCCATTTAGAACTACTGGGTTAATAATTTTCCGGGCGTCGTTGTTAGCTTTTGTGACTACCTGGTTTTGAAAATACCAAGTATCATCGCTACGAGTAATAAAGGTAATGAAGCCGCCTCCCTGCAGGAATAGTATAAGTACAAAGACCGAGATTAGAGCCTTGGCGGTTGTAGCCTGACGCAGCGCCAGAGCGATTGCTCTGCCGAATATAGCGGCCATTAGAAGAATAATTGGCAGTAAGTAGCGACCATTCATATTTTCCAGAATTCCGGTATAGCGATAGCTTGAGTAGCCCTGCATCACCAAAGCTACGATATAGATGGCGCTTGTTATAGCCAAGAAAATAAGTTTGCTGTTGTGGTGAAAAATCTTATGCCACCACTTAATAATACAGAACAGCCCGATCAGCACTATTAAGATGGCTGCTGCTGACGGCAATGGCAACGGCGGATAATTGGTAAAGCCGCTAATCGGGCCATTGACCGCAAAGAACAACCTATACCACATCCAATAAACCCATTGTAGCAAGAATGTAAAAGGGTTCATGTATTTAAAAGTTCCAGCTTTAAGCTGAGTTTGCAACTGCTGGTGACGGCTATAATCGCTAGACCAAACCGAGTAGGCATTACAATCTTTGGCGTTTAAGACAACCGCGCAGTTCGGGGCGATGCTATGATACTCAACTAGATTAACTCCATCGCGCTGAATAAACATACCTGCCGAGAGTAGCAGCAGGCCAATCAGTAGTGCCCTCACGACACCTGATTGTTGTTTCCAGCTAGCTCCTAACTGCAGAAAAAAATGACCAAGGGCTTTTTTGTATTTAATAATTACAACTCCAGCTAAAAAAACAACAACCGCGAAGAAGATCGGCAAAAAAGCATATTTTACTAGCGATGTTAGTAGACAGAGACCGGCAAGACCAACTAAGCCGACGATTGATAGCTTGTGGGAACGTATCTGATCAGTGACACCAAATGTCAACAAAATAACCCAGGCAATAAGCGGAATTAGAAGATTATCATAGTTAATCTGGGCAGCTAGTTGAGGGACTATTGGTATCAGGCAAAATAGAAGTAAGGCGAAATTAGCTAAAGAACGCGAAGCGCCAACTCTAAGCAATACTTTACGGAATAGAATTAACGCCCAAGCAAATAGGAGAATATTTATAAATCGCAGCCAGATAACTTGGCCGGTTTGACTATGTACAAATAGGCGGATAATGCGGTAAGGGAAACTCATTAGGTAGTGATAAAGATATGATGGGTCTCGAGCAACCGCACCGTAAGCATTGGCATTAGCCGGCTGATGCGCAAGAAAAGGTAGCCAATAATGGGAATAAATCTGGATCAAGCCAAAATGGAAGTTCTCATCAAAGGCCTGTGGATAGGCAGCCGAGAGGGCTATCCACCCCGATTCAAAAACAAAAAAACCGATAACGAAAATAAGAAAGCCCCTAGAGGCTAATAGTCTGCTCAGCCCAACTGAGAATTTTTTAATTCCGTCTTTCATTTTAGACCCTTAGTATATCTCCCGACCCTTAATATCTGCTTAACGTAATTATAGACTATAATTAAACGAGACATGAAGTATCGATTACGAGTTACAGCAGCGATTGTTCTAGTTTGTTTGGCAATCGGGGTCTTTGTCTACTACATAGACCATAATCGCTATCTTCTAACTCAACTATCCCACACCCATCTGTCTACTATAATTTGGCTGTTGGTACTTTACGGAGCTTGGTTTTTAGCACTTTGTTTAATTGTTTGGGCCAGTATTAGAATTTGTCAAAAAAACCTAGAATTTAAGGAGGGCTTTTTGTTAAATGCCTACTCGACACTCGTGAATTTCTTTGTCCCCGGCCAAGGTGGCATCGTAGTTCGTGGTGCTTACTTAAAAAGAATAAAAAAACTTAAAGTTCGAAACTATATATATGTGACGCTAATTTATTATATGTTCTACGCCATAATCGCCAGTATTTTATTGCTGGTTGCCTCGAGACCGCTTTGGCAAGCGCTCGTGGCGACCATAATTGTTGGACTAATTTCTTGGCTGGTAATTTATCTATTCGTTAATCGAAGTCACATAAAAACTGCTGAGCTAACAATTAGTAGACCCAGCCTAGCCTACCTACTTGGAGCGACATTGCTTCAGGCTGTAATACAAGTTGCTATCTACGGCGTCGAGCTCCACAGCGTTAACTCTCACATTAGTATCTCGCAGATGATTACCTACAGCGGCGCCGCGAATTTTTCACTTTTCGTAGCCCTTACGCCCGGTGCTATTGGTGTCCGAGAAGCCTTTTTACTGTTCACCAGGCACTTACACCATATTAGTAGTGCCAATATCGTAGCCGCCAATGTTATTGATCGTGCGGTCTTTATAGTGGTGCTTGGGATACTATTTTGTTTAACTCTTGGCTTTCACGCCAAATATAAGTCTCTGTGGCGCCGGTCAGCCGACAACGACCAACCCGATGACGTTATTTCAGGATCTGTTTCTTAGCCTTTAAATTTTCGTTTCTTGTTATGAGAAATTAATTGCTTAATGCCCTTTTTAATCGATTTCCAAAAGACAATTACCGCAACAATAGCTGCGACAACAATCAGGATCAGTTTCCAGGGTATTACCCAGAAAGATAGATAGGCATTGAGCGGAATGTCACGATTGCCGTTGTTATAAACAAGTACCAGATGAGCATAATATTTACCAAATCTTATCTTTGAAAGTGGTTCGGAGTAATTCCAGCGGAGTTGTTCGACCGGTTGACCATCCTTGATGGTCAGGGCCTGCCCGTCAATTTTTTTTGCTTCAAATGACGGAAACCCATCAGTCCAGGTTGTCGTAAATTGTCTTGATGAATTAGGTAGAACATTGCCTAACCCGCTGTTAATGTCTAGAGTATCAATTACTTTGCCGTTTGGTGTTCGACTAATGTAGATATCGCCCTGGGGGATTAAATGGATATTACCGGTATTCTTAACAAGAATATTAAAAGTTGCAGGCAAAAATTGATACAGTCCGCTTAGAGAACTAAAGTCAGTTAACGATAACTGTTTAGCCTCGTTAGAGGAGCTAGTATCGAGTAAAACAAATATAGCATTGGAGCCTTTGATCTGGTCACCAAGAGACTGCGATATTTGAGCAGACTTCGGGATAAAAACAACTGCATAGTAATAGCCAAGTGAAGCGTAGTTGGGTAGTGAGATGGTCATTGTTATGGTAGTCCAAATACCTGGTTGGGCCACAAAAGTAGTCTTAGAAAAATGCACCCACTGCACCGAAGGATCGGTGACGTCTGGGGGGGTAATAGTAGCGGCCCCAAAATTACCATTAGCCGCAAATTTATCAAGCTTAACGCTAATAGTCTCCGGTACTGAAGAGTCATTTTGGACAGAAAGAGTTGTCGACTGAGTCTGGCCAGGTTTGATAGTTAAGTCGACAGATATCGGCGAAGTTGTTAAATAACTGCCTGTATTAGTTGCGCCACTAGGTGTCGCAGCATGAACTTTTGGAGCCATAAAAAACAAAAAACTTAGTGAACAAAGTGTTAAAAATGAAACGGCAATTCTTTGATTCTTTAATGTCATAATTTTTATAATTAAAACTTTCCCTTTTCGTAATTAACTTACTGACCTTGTATAACTACCTAGGGTTTAATGTTTGCTCCGATTACTTTAACTATTCTATCATGAATATAATTTCGTAACACCAAAACCCCCCCTCACGATACGTTGAAAGGAGGTATTGGCTGATAGCTATATTAAACTGTAGTCGGAACCTGGTTACGCGTGTAACCGACTAAAACTTGTTTAACTATATCGGCAATTTCTTTAGGTTCATGTTCACTTTTTACAATATATTTGACGGCACCTTTTGAGAGTGCTGTCTCGGCATCTTGTTGCCCGGCTAAATTAGTTAGCATAACAACTGGTATTGCTTTCGTCGCTGGATCAAGTTTTAGTTTTTCTAAAACTTGTAAACCATTCATTTTTGGCATCATAACATCTAGTAAAATAATGTCAGGTTTATAGGACCAAACTTTTTCAAGTCCCTCTTCACCGTTTTCGGCGGTTTCTACTTCATGACCTTCAAAAGTGAAGATCTTTTGATAAAGACGGGACATTAGAGGATCATCCTCAGTGATAAGGATTTTCGCCATAGCGCTTCTTCCTTGTATGTTTCTACACAAAATTAAGTTTCTATGTACTAGTATAGGCTTATATTTAACATAAGTACAATCTTCTAGGCCAAACTCAGACCCGGTTATTACCAGAGGTCAGGATGTTGTAATCGATGTCACTGGCATAGATTTTTTAGTAATGTCTCATAACAGGTATAAGACTCAGCCGTGCGGCTGTAATCAAAAAAACTTGTGACAAATTATACATGTAATTTTCTTTAAAGATTATTGAAATTGTCTGGCCATTTTACTAGCTAGGAGATATGCCGGGATGATCATGATGAGTAATAAGCCAATCGCTGCCAGGAAAGTTAACTCAATTGAATGGGCGATAGTTTTTAGAAGAGTTTGCTGTGGCTGAGCGGTTAGTAACATACCAATGACATTGTTATTGACGTCTTTTAGTGGTGCATAAACAACCAAATAAGAGCGATTAAGAATACTTAATGAACCCTTAAACGTCTGGCCCCCTCCAAGCACTAATTGCTGGACGGCTGTGCTCGGCTGGCTAACGCCTATAGATCTTGAACTACCGTCTGGTGCAACAAAGGTGGTAGCTGAGACTACATCCCCGGCATAAACTGCACTATCAAGGTTAGTGGCATGTTTGATACCATCGAGAAAGGTACTGTCTATAGCCTGATCGGTAATAACCACACCGATAATATCGCCACTGGCTGCCCGGATCGGCGTCGCAGCCTCAATAACAACCCCAGGAGCCAAAACACCCGGCTGAGTGACCTTACTCTGGGCTGAGTAGCCAAGAGCGGCTCTTTGGAATAAGGGGTCGCTAGAAATTGATTGTCCCCATTTGTCGGGGTTTTGACCCTCAAGTAGTACTTCACCGTCCGAGGAGGTAATTACAAATGAACTAAGGCCCTTATCAACCAGGTAATTAGCAGTGAGACTACTCAGCCCATTATGATCACTACTAACAACAGCTGAGGCGATAGCAGGACTCTCGCTCAGTATGTCGGCATCGGCCAAAGTTTGGGCACCTTTTGAAATAAGCGCTTGATTTAGTACTTGGCTAGCCGTAGTTAGATTGGTCAGTGAGCTCTGTTGGACACTGTTCATTAGTAAAAATGAAAAACTAATCGTGGCTACTGAGAAGATAATTGCTGTGGCGGCCGTAAAAATTATAAATAATTGACCTTGCAGCCTTTTGACCAAGTAAACCCATACCCATTTTACTAGAACGATTGCCGATATCAGTAGACAGACTTGGGCAACAATCCAAAAATAGCCAAAGGCGCTAACAAAAGGATAAAGCGTTGGGTTGGTAGTATTTTGCCAAGCATTGGCGGCTAAGCTAAAAATCTCAAAACCACTAAGCCACAGGAAAGCTATAGTAACTGGGCGCAAATGACGCTCTAAGCCAGTAGTTGCTCGACGCCAATACAGCCCGGCTACACCAAGGCTACCAAGTGGCAGCAGTAGCTGCCAGGCTAAAGTCCCAAAACCAAAACCAGCAGCCAGACCTCGCGGCTGGTCGGGTTTAACCGGCTCGCTACTCATGATCTCTTCTATACCCTTGGTTTTTGGTTTGGGCTGCAGGGGATCAATTAGTAGTCCGATGGCGATGGCAATATAGCCGACTATACGCAGCAACTCTGAGATAAAAGTTAAATGAGAATTCCAGGCTAACTTACCGAAACTAGATTGATTTATAACGGCCGCATATAGTAAAAAACCAAGTGCTAGTAATAAAAAACCACTCCATTTAAGTAGTTCTTTTAATTCTCGCCTAGTCTGCCAAGCATCAAAAATTAACCAAAAAACCGCAAAGGCCGCTAGTGCCATTAAAAGACTTAGTACAAAATGTATGTTTTGGCCAAAAAATTGTCTTAATAACATTACTGCCCAACCAGTCCTGACTGCAGTTCGCTACTTGATAATACACCAACTGTAACCTTTTTAATATGACCGGACTGATCTAGAAAGTAATAGGTCGGCAGATAACCAATTTGCAGTGGCTGGACCAGTGTCCCGTTAGGATCGGCTAGAGCCGTAAGTTTGTAGCCGTTGCTCCCCAGATACTCAGTTACATTAGCCAAAGAGTCTTGGATAAATATCGGTACGACATTAATATTCGAGTTTTTTTGAAGATTTGCTAGAACATTCAACTGCTCAACAGTGGTCGGCGACCAACTGCCTAAAGCCGCGACAATTGTTGGTTTACCGTCTAAATCTAGTTGATTTTCGGTTGTGCCATTGGTCGATTGCAGTGAAAAGCTAGGAAAAGGCTCGCCAAGTAATGGGCTGCCCTTTGCGGTGGAAGCTAATTTGGGTGGGTTGATACTAAGCGAACTAACTGAAAAGCTTGGCAGCGATAGGTGCACAAAACCCAGGTCTAGGACTGCCGATGGCTGCAGCGCCAAGGGCGTGGTCAGTGGCAGGGACTGATTAATCGTAAAAATCCGACTAATCAGGGGACGATAGCCGGCGGCCGAAACCTTGAGATAATAGCTACCCGGTGGAATAAGTAGATGGACCCGACCATCAGATGATGTTTGAGGGTTTACCTCGCCGTAGGCAGCTCCGTCCCAAACAACCCAGTCGCCGCTATCAATGTCTTTATAATAAAGTACGGTGGTAGCAACTTTTACTACATCCTTAGTACTTGCTGAAACAACCTGAGCCGGTGGCAGAACTGATATCGTTTGTAAAAACTGGTCGTTTTTTTCACCAGCACCATTGAGACTACGAACGGTTAATTCATAAGTCCCTGGCCTAGCAAAACTTAAAATCCCCGTCCATAAACCAGAACTAGGATCCTCGGTCAATTGAAAGTTGCTGCTATTAGCGGCATCACCTATTTGCTGGCTCAAGATATTTACGCTACTTGGGCCGCCGATACTGTGAACGGTTATTTTTTGATCGACGCCTACTAAGGCTTCAATAACTCCATTAGCATTGGGTTGGAGGACCTGTGGGCCAACAGTAATGATACTGCCGCCAATCTGTGGTGGTACTCGGTCTAAAACTATGGTGATGGGGGCGGTGGTAGCTGAGTTACCGTTAGAATTAAAAGCTTCGACTTCAATATGATAGGTGCCGTCAGGTAGGTTGACGGGTGTAAAACTAAAACTTACTGATTTGGTCCCCAGACCAATTGCCGAGTCAACCAACAACCAATTTTGGCCACTGTCGGTTGAATACTCAATACGGCTGACTGCCGTTGAATCTGAGGCTGTCCCCTTGATGGTTGGAACAGTTTTGTTAACTTTAGGTATCTGGCTAGTGTCAAGGCTGATGCCAGGTGGATTTTTGCCTTTAGTGGTTGGGGTACCGGTTGAAACAACACTGCCGCCGCTACTTGGCCCAGTGTTGTTGGCGGAGACATTAATAGCTGTTAGAAAAGTGTTATCACTAGAGAAATCATCACCACCAGCGGGGGTAGTACTCTCAACCTGATAATGGTAACCGGTATTAGCCGTCAAGCCAGATATGTTAACGGAGTGATCTGTCACCAAAGTGTTATCTAGCGGGGTTGAACTTCCATAAGTGTCGTCTAGCCCATAGTCAACCTGCGAAGTGGCTGGCAAGCTAGTCGTCCAAGAGACTAAAATTGAGCTTGGAGTCACGTTGCTCGGATTAACATTAGAGATATAGGGAGTATTGTCGAGCATGTTAGCTGCAGTATTGTTTTGACAGACACTATTACCCGGGCTCCCCGAACTACTATCGCTATAACCATATAATCCCCAGTCAATTTCACCGGATATGAAAGGTCCTGTTTGAATCTCAACGTTAAGAGTCAGTGTGTCACCGGGCGACAGGGCGCCGTCGTTAAATTCGGCACCAGTCCCGTCAGTAAATGAATTCCAGCCAGCCGCGGAGGATGAAATAATATTAAACGAGCTGGTTGGGGTTGTTATGGTAATCCAGTCAATAGTTGAACTGGGATCAGTATTCGTGAAGCTAAACTGAAAATTAACATCACTATTAGATCCAACCAGTACCGGTGAAGAAGATGTCGTACATAATTCGGGGCCAGCTGCTTCAGTTCTTGGAGTCAACAAAACCACAGAGGCAAAGATTAAAACCGCTGCTAGTACCACGCCTACCGAGCGGTTAAACATAAGCTTAGTCTAACACTTATGCGTCATATACTATAACTTCCATAAATTATGCTGAACCTAAATAATCAATTATCGCGGCTGTGTGTAGCGCATGGTATTGAACACCAACTTCCAGTTTGTCTCATTTATAGTACTGGCTGTAGAAGCAAACAGTAGGGTGCCCCTAGCATTCATGATAGCAGTTTCCTCGTGGGTCTCAGTTGGTAGGGTTAAATCGACTCGTCCGTCAACACTATCAAAAGTGGCATAGCCGTTGAGTTTTTGGACAAAGGCAGTATAAAAAGTTGGGGAGGCCGAGAAAGAATCCGGTGAACTTTGCTCAGCAAAAATGACTTTGTCATTTTCAAAGCTGACAATAAAAGATACTTGGCCCATCGATTTATCGTATTTAAAGCTATCTTGTTTGATTGTTATTTGTTTACTAGGCTCAGGATAAAAAATTGGAAATTGCACGCTAGCAGTAATTGTTTTTGGTACCACGATCGTCCGTTTAATACCGAACAATATGTAGCCGACTATACCCAGACAAATAATAATTAATAAGGCGCTCATCAGACGAGTGTTCTTTTTATGTTTCTCGATTAATAAGCGACGTTTAAGCAGTTCTTCCTTAATTTTCGCCTTTACTACCTCAGGATCTTGTTTAGATCCTCTTGGCTTTAGGGTCGTATCAGAAATCATTGCCATCTTTTATCTACTGAATATTTAAGTAGGTAAACAGAGAGAATTGGCAGTCGGTAGCTCCAAAAGTTTGAGCCGCACAGGTAATAGAAGAGTAGAGACCTAGGTTTAGATCAACGCCGAGCATATCGTAAGCGTCCAGGCCAACAGTCGCCGTAGCAGCGACGGCACCGGCGGTGGTGGTTGGTACAATGAAGTCGTTAATTGCTGTTGACCCGTTAGCAAAGATCCACTGCGGTCCTTCGCTCGCAATCAGAAGATTCGGTGTACCGGTAGTACCGTTAGCGCCGGATGAGGCTACAACCACGCCGTCGATAATACTAGTAGCCGCACTCGACGAAACAACCAGGCCGTTAGCGCCTGGCGTAACAGTTGATCCTAGGTATCCAGTACTAGCTGTAACAATAGTAGCGTAGGTCTTGGTGGTATTGGTGAAGGTTCTAGCGTCATAGATCTTGGCAATATTACCAATGGTGCCGGAAATTAGAACGGTTGCTAAACAGAGTAGCGGTTGACCGTAGGTAGTGCCATTAGTAAGAGTTAGGTTATTGAACGTCTGGAGACCGTTGGTCGTACTAGGTCCACCGAGTAGACCCGGTATTCCGTTAGCATTTAGACAAATATCGTCGTAGGTATTAATTGCTATGCCAGTAAGTGGAATGGTCGTAGCCGGCACACTTACTTCCCGACCACCCGAGTAGGCTAGGCAGGAGTTGACGTAGACACTAGTTGCACTTGCCCAGTTAACCTTACAAGGGCCACCGGTGTTACTGGATGGGGTGGCACTGGCCGAGGCACCAATAAGATCACCGGGGTTATTACCAGAGTTCGGGACTACGCCAAACAGTAGGGTCGATAGACCTTGGGTGGAGACTAGGTCTTGCCAGGCACCATTTATACAGCTACGGACG
>Ga0182030_10013564_pt1 | contig 16193 bp, 13 predicted proteins | sample 812S3MmetaG_FD_121299 | JGI IMG/M metagenome (GOLD analysis project Ga0182030, IMG submission 121299) | Permafrost microbial communities from Stordalen Mire, Sweden - 812S3M metaG (Illumina Assembly) | ecosystem: Environmental > Terrestrial > Soil > Wetlands > Permafrost | place: Sweden...
AAATACATAATTTAGATTCTCCCTCCAGGGGTTGGGAATTGCACCTGTACGCATTTGTATTTAAGAACTAACTTCTGACTGTGGGTGGGTATCCGGGGGGGGGTGTTGCATGGTTTCTAGGGGTTTGGGTTGGGTTTGGGTTTGGGTTCTGCGCGTTTTGTTTGGAATAATCTGTAATTATCTCCTCATGTGAATTGAATTGTACAGCCACGCTATTTCCAAAATCAGAAAGAAAAATGCATTGCTTTATCAACGAGCAGAGGCTTGACACGTGTTGAGAAATTCGATGACGACGAAAATCGCTGCTGGTGACTTGAATATGTTGTGTTTCATTGAACAAGTGTGCATAAGTCCAGAAGGGGGGAAACAGTAAGCAGGATTTCCAGGTAAGAAGGGCGTTTGTGTGTGGGCTCAAACAGGACGGACAGATGGGATGCCTGAAGCCGAGAGGGTCTGGGAGAATGAGGGTTTGTGTTGGAGAGGGGGATGTTTATATTTATATTGATATTTATATATTTATGAATGGAATTGCGGGTTGGGTGGGTTGCGTGTTTTTATCTATTCACTCTTTACCACCTTTTTGCATTATGTTATTGGCAAAGTAAGTCTAATCGTCAGGACATGCCATAAACTTTGTTTCTGAACCAGAACTAGATGGTCTGGATATTAATATTAAGCCTTTCTGGTCTCGAGAACTCTCAGCTGTTTATTGCGTGCTTCTATTATTTGCTGGGGATGTAATGTCTTTTTTGAATGGATGGATGAAAAAAAAAAAAGGAAAAAACAAATGTTGGGTTTGGGATTTTGTGGAAATGAGAGGGGTTCCGGATTTTTTTATTGAGATATTGTGACACGGTTGAGATATTTGAGAATTATATTTGGTTTGGGGGATTAGGATTGCGATGATGTAGGTGTTAGAATAGTAGAAATGGCTTGGTCTCGAGGGGTGAGGGATCTGGGGTGGAGTCTATATATTCTGGGATACGGTCAGACTATCAGGTTTGTTTCTAGATTTTCACACACTTGTAGCACTTAGAATCTTCGCATATCTCTTAGATATATAGGTGCTTATTCACTTTGAAAATTAATTTGGGCTAAATACCAATCTTTGTTCTAATCTAAGATAGGAAGAGATTTGTTCCACTTTTTCAGTGTCTTGTTATATATTAGTTGTGATTCTATCTAGATTCTTCGTATCTGACAGAGTGCGTCCCGGCTAAGGTTTGAATTGTGGTTATGCTTAGTCTGGTGGAACAGGTCTGTGACAGCAATTGGTTTTTTGACAATGCTGTGTGTGTTTGAATCACAACAGCTGAGGATTTGCCTTAGGATCAAGCTGTGTTGGGACAACGGGGAGGTTTTAAAGGAGACTACAGACTTCTCATAGATCAAGTTCAGGGTTGTAAAGTTAGGAAGCAAGATCTGTGGTTAGCGGGAGCTAAAGCTTCTTGTATCTCATCTCCTTGCCTTTATAGCTCTTAATCAGACTATGGTAATGCAATCACTGGCTATTGGAAGTGAGTAAATATCATTTTCGTAAATCTTGTCACCAGTATCTCTTTAATCCTGCCCTACAGCATATATCTTTCCATATAAAGCCTGTCTATTCGCACACTTCTCCAAATATCTGGTAACCCATGATACCTCCCGTGCATTTGCAGTGTCCTGCCCAGTGATTTTCCTTATCTATAGGCGTTTCATATCCAATCATTGCATGAACAAATAATCTAGTTATCAGGAGATCATTTTACTTTGAAAGGGGCGTAATTGGGATTATATTTGGATGAAATTTTCACCACGAGAGATTGTTTGACATGCTTGACACAATCAACAACAATGACAGGTGTAGAGATTGGGTTTGTTGGGCATGGATGGAATGGGATAGGAGGGGAAGTTCTTAATGTCAGAGCATTTGATGAAGTAAATTTGAATTGGGGAGAAGGTCATGGTTAAACCGTGGCAATAGACATGAGAATTGAGGTTTCCTAAATTGTAATACACTGAGCTTTATAGATTAGAACGTGGACAAGTTTAACATATGTTGATTGCAGTGTATTTCATTTTCCTGTCTTCAATTTCAAGTGGCTCTCATTCATCAGTCAAAATAAGAGGTGGATGAATTTTCTATCAAACACCCATTCGTTCCCACCCTCTGATATTGACCATCTAGAGAGATATAAAAATCATTTTTGTCCCAATGGTTACTCGTCTATATCAAATAGGCTGATGATTACATTATGTTATGAAGTTGTGCATGTGCAGGCACTAGGTATACAATTGTGAACCACTCGAGTCAAAATGTGAATAGGTAACCAATTAAAACTTTGGATCAAATCTTACCTGTCCTTTCCAGTTGAGTTATTTTGGGGGGCTGATAACGAGAAAATTTGTGACACAACTTTACATAACCAGCAACGACAGCTCTTGAGGTTAGGTTATTGGATTTGGGATACAAGAAATGGTTTAATGTGAAAATATAAGAGGAATTGAAGAACTGTCTTTCAGAGTAGGAAAAAAACTAAGTTAAGTGGCAAATAGCATCAAAGCAAGATTTAAAGATTCATTAGAAGTCTAAATTCCTCATGCCTACTGCAACTTGTAATATTTATACTTCTCAGCAATTGAAATAGTTGAGGGTTCTCCATCATCATTCACTTTCATCCTCTCACCCCTGGCCTCAGGATATTCGACACCCACCCCCTCATTACCACTTAGGATTTGAATCTTTCTCCAGTATTTGCTGTTAGATTCAGTGCTGTTATTGTTTAGCTACCATCCATACTGCACATTGTCTCTTACATGATGGTAATATGATGGATTATTTTGTATGGTTTTATATTCCTTCACTAACTTTGCACTTACACACAGTTTTGAAAATGAGAAGAAGTTTGACATGTCTTTCTGCAACTAGTTGTGGTGAAATTATGCCCTTATTTCGTATGTGGCTGGAAAGGAAAGATTCATTGGTGTTCAGGTATTTTGATACCAAGAGAGAGGGTGGCTAGGTGGCTTCATGACATGTATTGATGCATCTAACCTTACCATATGAATGTTAAAATCATTGAAAATTGGTCTTTATATTACAGATTAGATGCATTTGACCCCCTCAGGACCAGATCTGAAAAATTGGTGTGTTTGAAATAGATATGCACTTCCATCCCCTACCATCAACAGAACATGAAAGCCCTGAATTTTGCCCCCTCCTTAGTCTTGGCATCTGTATATATCTGTTGATCTTGCAAGACGGTTTTTATGTAATGGCAGGAAAGGAAAAGATTCTGTTATGCTGATGTTTTCGAGGCTCTGCTATTACCCAAAGCTTTGATACCTAACTTCCAAATTATTCGTAGTAAAATGTAAGTTTTAGGGCATATTTATAGATATATTCCCAGTGAGTGATAAACGTTTTTTCTATTGCACGACCATCTCATTCTAAATTCATGGTTCATGAAGGACACAAACAGTGCAAGGACTCATACTTTTTGCACTGTTTGTGTCAAATTTGTAAAATCAGAGTAATGTATCCCTTTTCAAAGCGAACTCCTTTATGACTCCCTTTTTTTTATGTGCAGCCAAGTGCAATTTCATATAGAACAATATCAGGGCGTGAGTGTCTATGATAGAAATTTCTCAGCACAATAGCAACGCCGTAGAAGTTCAGACCGTTCACCCTCTTCCTCTATGAAGTCTGTGAAACATATTTCAACTTTTCTAGTTGTCTATCCCAAACATATGCATCTTCGCAATCTTAAGTCTTATCATTACATTTCTGAATGAAGTCACATTCCCTGTAATGCACCTTGATCTATTATCAAGGATGGATCAGCTTTGAATAATGAGTTGCCTAAACACCCAGGCAGCGAGAAATTTGTGAGCTAGTCACCTGTTTACTGGCTGTTGCCTTGCTTGTTATTATCGTTATCTCGGCCTGTGTTTGATCCAGGATCTCTACGGTGTTGTAATATCTGGCTGCCTGGCAGAAGGTGATGAGAGCCACCCTATTAGGGAGATAATTGAGATATACAGCCCCGAAAAGGGGCACGTATCGCATGTATGTAAATCTGTCACCGCAAAGTCGTTCGTGAAATAAAGTCGTTGAAGAAACAAAGAATCTAAGCATGTCAAATACGAAAAGACATTAGGTGTTGTGGATTCTGCTTGATCCCAAACCCCTGCACGGCAAACGCTGGTGTGATCGGCTGGGCGCCGTGCGGACACTATTAGGTATTGTATTCTCTTAAAGCCAAATCTTGCCATGTCTATTTATAGTGTGGCTACAGTCCACTTTCATACTCCTGATGTGCTCAGAAGATGATCGTTTTGGTGTGATCGCGCGATTTCTTGAAAGCGACTACGGGCTTCTACATGTCCAATTGGTCTGACAATTTTTCTGCCTAGAATTCGTCAAGGTGTCGATTAGGCAGGTGCGGCAACATTCGAGCCGGTAATTAACAGCCAACCGCAAGAGGTTTGCCCCCCGTTGCTCTGTTCCGTTGTCTGACGGGCCAGCTTGAAACGCTTCAAGGCTCCTTGCAGGGATCTAAGTTTCCTATAGGGATATAGATATCAAGCCCTATAAGCCACTCTTAATGCCCTGTACTAGTAGAATGGATAGCTTGAAGCGCAATCACTAGAGTCGCTAAGCTCAAAGCCTGTAGAAAACCACCCATCAGTGCTATTGCCAGTACATCCATCGTGGCCCATCACTATATTACCAGGGTTACGGGCAGAGGACGAATTTCATAGGCCTAGTCATGACCCCTGAGTTTCAAGGATTCTAAGAGAGAGCGGCACTGCATTTAGTGTATGATTTTACAGGCTCTTATAGCGAAGCCCCAGGCTGTTAATCCCTGTATTTCGGACACTTTGTGCCGAACCTCCGTAAGCTGCAGCCGCACTTCAACTTTCTGACGTCTTGGATTAACCTGAAGTTTTGCTTTAGAATTTATCGCTAACGCGAACCATTCTTCACGGCATCACTTCGTCAAGAGGTCATGTTTGGAATAATGGATTACTCGCAGTCCGTGCTTGGGCCGCATCACTATGAAGACTTGGGTTTTGTTGTCCCTAACAATTCCTCGCCTACATTCCGTATCAATCCGACCTTCCAAATCAGTTACACCACGGCTCAGATTGCGCTGCTATTGATACCATCAGCTGCACTACTGCTGTTGTTCCCAATCAGAGCTTTTCAGCTATATCGAGCAAGTCTCAAGGTCTTGCCGAACTATACTGGAGCGATCAAAGCTGTAAGCTGTTCTAGAGGAAGAGTAATAGAGGAATTTGCTGACAGCCTTGCGGGTGCTCACTGTAGTAATCGCAGCAGTCGAACTAGCTGCTCTGGTCCTGTGTTTAACATCTATTCCGCGTCCAGATGGCCCTTCAATTGCCGTCAATGTTGTCTCGTTCGTGGCTGCTCTCGCAGTTTGCCAGTTGTCCTTCTTTGAGCACGGTCGATCAGTCAAGCCTTCCACTTTGCTGATACTATATCTGCTGGCATCTGTCATATGCGAAGGGGTCTTGTTACGGTCATTTTACCTAAACAATGGGAACTCTGCTACTCCACCAGTACTTACCGCAGCGTTTGGTCTCAAATTCATTTTCCTCATTCTTGAATCCACCAATAAACGATCGTACCTAAGAGAGCCTTATAAGGAGTTGCCCGTCGAGCAGACAGTCAGCGACCTCAACCGGGCATTCCTGTTCTGGGTCAATGATCTGATACTTCTAGGCAACTCCAAAATACTCACATACCCGGATCTACCTAGCCTCGACGATGGGCTAAAGTCAAGATACCTTCGTGTACGGATGGAAGACACGTGGGACAAGACTAGTGAGCATTTAATACGCATGTCCGAGATTTTAAAAGAATATCATTGACTTGAATCTAGCCAAACCAGAGCCCAAAGAGGGCTCAGAAGGTGGGGGCGCATTACTCTGGGCATTGTTCGGATTCTTCAAAGGCAGCCTGCTTCTCAATGCCATCCCTCGACTAATTTTGATCGCTTTCCGCTACTCACAGCCGATTCTCATCAATAGTACGATCAGATATGTGACTGAGCCTGTCACAGAGATCGAGGAACCGGATGTCACTGGTTATCACCTCATCCTTGCTGCATTTATCATTTATGTTGGCTCTGCGGTAAGCTGTTCATTATCCTACTGCTCATCTTTAAATACTGACGATGCAACGGGTATCCTTTTGCATTTACTACCAAAGTCACAACAGAATCAGGGTCCAGTCCCGAGGTGCGCTCGTTGGGCTCATTCACGCTCGTTGTCTAACAATGCGTGATGGTATTTATGACGATGCCGCGGCTGTCACGCATATGAGCAGTGATACTGACAATGTCGAGAACCTCGCTTGGCTCTGCCAGGAAACTTGGGCGAAAATGGCTGAGGTCCTCATTGGCATGGGTATGCTTTGGAATCAGCTCGGATGGTGGTCTATAACCCCTCTTGCCATTGTAATCTGTAAGCTTCATTCCAACGCTCCAGACTGGGGAAATGCTAATCAATACATTCATAGTGTTCTCGCAAGCGGCCAGATGGATCGGAAGCAAAGTTGGCAAATCGGTTGCCGATTGGCAGAAAGCAAAACAGAAACGGATTGCGTTAACGACCTCCATGATCGACTATATCAAGAGTATCAAGATGGTACGTTATTCAAGGCGCTCTACTGGTCATCAACACCTCCTAAGATGCTAACTCGCGTTATGGGGTAGATGGGAATGACTGGCACTGTCATGGCAAGAGTTCAAGATTCAAGAATGATCGATATAAGCAAAGGAGTCGATTTCCGTTGGGTAATAGTTTATTTCAATCTAATAGGTACGATCCCTCCCATCGCCGGTACCTAGAAATTACGAAGGCAGCTGCTAACAACAGCAGCCCAGGGAATTGGGATTCTGGCTCCCGTTGTGACTTTAATATTTTATGCAGTGGATGCTCACCTCCGTGGCAAAGATTCGTTGGACCCAACAATAGCATTCACGTCGATCGCCATCATCACTCTAGTCACCTCTCCGGCCAACATGCTACTTGCGGTTTTCCCTCAATTCGCCAGTGTTTACGGTTGTGCTACTAGAATTCAGAAATACCTACTCGAGCCGTCTCGAGATGACAAGCGTATTTTGTTAGAGCCAGATTTGAGTGTCTCAGATTTAAATGGGAATGGACACGCTGGCAAAAACGGCAAACCTACTATTGATAAGTCTCTGTCAGTAATCATCGAAGACGTAGTACTTCGACCAGCTGCTGCAGCAGATATATGTTTGGATGGACTAAGCTTGCAGCTGAAGAAGGGTTCGCTGAACGTGATTTGCGGAGCTGTAGGAACTGGCAAGACAACCTTGGCCAGGGCTATTCTGGGCGATATCACTCCCGACAGTGGCTCGATTTCCGTCTCGACCAAACGTATTGGTTATTGTGCTCAGAAATCTTGGCTCATAAATGCTAGCATCAAAATGATGGTATGCGGTCCCGCGGGTGAGACAGAAGTCGATGAGGAGTGGTACAAGACCGTTATTCGCGCATGTGGGCTGGAAGAAGATATCGAACAACTAAGCGGCGGGGATTCGGAAGCTGTCGGTAGCCGCGGTGCTACTCTTTCTGGTGGACAAAGACAGAGAGTGGTATGTGAACATGGGTTGATATTCCGTCCGAAGGTGGTCGACTGACACTGCATGTGGTAGGCACTTGCGCGAGCCGTATACTCGAGACCTGAGATTATCATTTTAGATGATGTACTCAGTGCACTGGACGCAAAGACCGAAACTCATGTAGCTGAAATGCTGCTCGGCCCCGATGGCATCTTCCGCAAACAAGGAACAACCGTGATTCTTGTAACTCACGCCAGTAAGCCTCGGAAGAAGCCCAGTACAGATTGCTGGAGTTACTAATCCTCTACTAGCTCAGCATTTACCCCTAGCAGATTTGATTCTAGTCCTCGCCGACTCAAAGATCGAGGAACAAGGAACTTGGGACGACCTTCGATCTTCCACCGGCCATATTAGTAAACTCCAAGTCAAGGAGTCGGATTCGCATTCTGCTCAGAATACGGCGAACGAGAAGCCTTCGGCCGTGCCAGGCACAACGCCTCCCTCAAAGAATGATATAATGGATCTTTCGAGGAAAACTGGCGACCTATCCATTTACTGTATGCCTCAAAACTCGAAACTTTACTATTTTCCTAATTAACCTTATTCCAGTATATTACTTCAAGTGCGTTGGTTTACCCCTATTGGGTATGTTTTTGATATGCAACATGATGTACGGAGCTACACTGGCCATAACGCCGTCCATACTCAGGGCGTGGTCAGAATCAGGCGGCCTGCATGTGTGGTTTTATACCGGGATGTATGCTCTATCATCAATTTTGGCATTTGTCGCTGCGGGTTCTGTAATATGGTAAATCTTCCCATATCACTTCATGCTATAACGGCTCATATTTCTACCAGGGCAACCATGATCCTCGTCGCTCCTAAAACTGGAAAGGTTCTTCACCACCGATTACTGAAGATAATTATGAGGTTTGAACACCAATCTCGTCCTTTAATACCGATTGAATAAACTACTAATACAGCCCCTTCAGAGCACCGCTGTCATATTTCGCCGTTACAGACACTGGTGTGACCTTGAATCGGTAAGTCGCCCTTAATATGCTCTCCAATGTGCTTACTTGTGTTTTAGATTCTCTAAAGACATGGATTACGTGGACTCATCCTTGCCTTTCAATTTGATGAGTTCCTGCTTCCGTAAGGGAACAACAAAATACTTAGCCTTAGCAATTTAATAGCTGACTTCCATGACAGAGTTCTTCAAGCTGGTTTCCCAGTTGGTCCTACTTTTCCTCACGCAGGCTTTTATAGCCGTCGGCACGCCTTTCTTGTTCTTGGTTCTATACTTCTTGCAGAAGCTATATCTGTACACATCCCGCCAGATTCGATTCCTGGATATCGAGCTGAGGGCTGAGGTCCTTTCAAACTTCCTGGAGACAGTACGTTCAATTATTCCCCTATGGTCCGACTCGGTCTAACTTCATACAGCTCGAGGGGATCTCTCATATTCGTGCCTTCGGCTGGCAATCTCAATCCATCGATCAGAACATCAAGAATCTTGATATTTCCCAAGGGCCTAATTACATCATGCACGCTATTCAGCAGTGGCTTACCCTCGTTCTTGAATTGCTGGTAGCAGGACTCGCCGTTCTGGTCGTTAGCCTCGCTATCGCTTTCAAGGCCTCCACGACCGGGGGACAGATCGGCATTGCATTGAATGTCATTCTTACGATATCTAACACTCTCGTGCGCCTCCTGGAATCATGGTATGGCGTATTTCGCCCCTTAATTTAAGAAATTGTAGGAGCCGAGCTCCTGGAACATGTCTTGAGAGCTATTCTAGAATGTTTCCAAACATCTTAGACATCGAGCGCTCGGCTCCTCTACTCTTAAACCATCTAACAAAGGCTGTACTAAATGATTAACAGGACACAACTTGAAACTTCACTTGGTGCAATCTCTCGTATCAAGGGGCTCGAGGAGACTCTTCTACCAGAAGACAATGAAAGCGAGGAATCTGAACCGTTTCCAGAGTGGCCTGACAAAGGCGCTATTGAATTCCAGGAGGTTGTAGCTGCATATAAGTACACACTATTTCCCTTCTACTTATCCGTCTTCTCATAGAATGAAACTAACCCCTGCAGTCCTGAGGCAATCGCCCTGAAAGGCATCTCTGTGAAGATCTCACCTGGCCAGAAAGTAGGAATCTGTGGTCGAACTGGAAGGTAAGTCAGCTCTTACCCAATGCTACTTTGCAAATTGGTGAAACTCAGCGCTTAGCGGAAAATCCACTCTATTGCTCTCAATACTACGCCTGATTGAGCTGGAATCGGGTTCTATCACAATTGATGGCCTCGATCTGTCCACCCTGCCACGTGAGAAGATTCGAGCAAGCCTAATTGCGATCCCACAGGAAACATTCGTTCTGAACGATAGTATACGGCTCAATGTCGACCCCTCAGGCAGTGTTTCCGACGAGGAAATTATCGCGGCACTCGAGAAGGTTCAACTATGGAACGTCATCAAATCTCGTGGCACCGGTGGTGGCAACGCAAGCGGCAGCAATACTGCGGCGCCCTCTGGGACCGTAACGCCAACTGTCGAGGAGACCGCAAATGGTGCTTCCACGCCGAAGAAAGAAGAAGTCGACCCCCTCGACGCGCCACTTAAAGGCTCCCCTCTATCGCATGGCCAATTCCAACTCTTCGGCCTCGCCCGCGCTTTACTTCTGAAAGACCGATCTAGGATCTTGATCCTAGATGAAGCGACAAGCAACGTGGATGCAAAGACGGATGAGCTTATGCAGCGCATCATCAGGGAGGAGTTCGCTAAGCACACTATCTTGACGATAGCTCATCGATTGGATACTATCCGAGACGCTGATGCTATACTTGTCATGAATAAGGGGAAGGTAGTTGAGACTGGCACGCCTGATGAGCTGTTGGCTAAGAAGGTGGCGAAGAAGGATGCGGGTGGGGGTGAGGAGGAGGAAGGAGGAGATAAGGCTTGGTTTAGGGAGATGTGGGATAAAGCCCATTGGAGATAGATAATTAGATATAAATCTTATTTTGCAGAAAGGGGGCAAGATTGCAGCGGAAGGTGTGAGGCAGGTAGGAGCGGCAAGTGTGTGTAGAATATCACGGCTTAGATCTCCTTAGAACAGTATCAGATCAGGGCAGCGAAAGCACACAGTATTGTACACTATTCTCACTATTTCCTCCCATACCATATTAGTGAGTATCCTAAACGCAGCCTGAGCATGTGTTAAGGAGTTATTTTGACACCCTCAGGAAGCTGATTTGGCTTCCTAAAAGCCCGGCTACAAATTTGGGTCTGGATTAATTTTTGCTTTGGTTGTTTCTGCTTTGGGTTCTGGACGAGATCGACGGCTAATTTACCTGATTCGAACCTAAGCTGAGCCTAAGCATATTGAGCACTATTCTGAGTTAACTTGTCACCATAATACAGTCCTATTTTGGAATCCACATGTGCCCCGGTTATGGTTTCCTACCCGGGTTTACTAGGAGAACCATTCTGTTTCCTTTCTTAGGGGTTCTTACTAGAGATTCTACTTATAGTGCACAAAACCTTATATTCACGGCACACGAGAGCTTGCACCCACTGTACTGCGCGCTTGTGGAGCAGAGAAATTACAAGCTGGTCTAAGCGAGACGCTTTTCTTCCCATATTCTCTGTTTCCCGTCTTTCATTACCTATTATCTTTTATATTTTACTTATAAGAAATAAATTTCTTATATTTTATAAAAAAATTCCATTCTACTCTTAATAATTACTTAATAAAAGTGAAAATAATTCAGATAAACAAGGGTTTAGAAATACTCTTATACTTAAGTATTTTATCAACGCCTTTCATGTATTCTGCTCCTTTGAATCCTTAAATCGTGCTGTAATAGATCAAAAGTCTCATAGTCTCACATGTTCTTTTGTTGAGGATCTTCTAAAATAAGGAATAGAACTATAATTATGTTGGAAACTAGAGCCGGTATTTCTGACCATTCAAAATCCTGCTCTTCTCCCAGTGCTGCTTCCATCTTATTATGACTATCCCTCCCCCAAGCCGAAAAAGAAAAAAAGAAACGAAAAACATCTCCCGATCCCCTCTCTTCTTCACAAAAGATAAACAAACTCAGAGAGTCATTGACTTCGTCAGTGAAAATCTTTCCATCCCAGTGGTCGGTGGTTCGTCCTCTTTTGCGATCTCTTCTTGCTGCTTAGTTCCAAAATTCCTTATCAGCCTAGCTATCATGTAATTCCCTGCCTCCATATCTTGTTTGGCCTTTCCATGGGAGGAGTCTACGGCAATGTTATTGTAATGGCTCTTGGGCATTACCCGGTCAATGCTAGGGGTTTGACGTTAGGTATTTTACAGTAGGGTTATGCTTTTGGGTATGTTCTGGCGGCCTGTGTAAACTTGGGTGTTGGCGGTGCTACAGAATCATGGAAGGTAAGTTAATCCTAACGGCTAAACCTCTTCGGATTAAGAACTTTCTCCTAGACGATTTTTTTGCGCAGCAGCTGGGATCTCGATTGCAATTGGATTCATCCGCATCTGCTTCCCGGAAAGCAAACAGTTCCTAGAAGCCAAAAAAACCAAAAAAACCAATTGGCCACAAGAACGTCACAGCTAGTAATTTTTTTTTTAGCGAGAGGCCAGGACGATGCTTGCACAAGAGCGGAAGATGTGCATTTACTGTATCATCTTGATGACTTAGTTCAACTTTTACAGGTTTGACTCCCAACTCCAACCGTTGACCCAAAGTTCTGGTGCTAAAGTCGATCACAATGTAGCCACACTTCTCAAGATTCATACACAACATTTAAGCGCCAAGCTCAAGGGCTCGACAACGCTGCCACAAGCCGTGCCTCTATCTGGATGAAAGTCGGCGCTTGCGTCGGTGGTTGTATTGTTGGCTACCTATCCCAATTAATAGGCCGCCGACGTGCCATGATCAGATTTGTAATTATCAGCGGTCTAATGATCCCGGCTTGGATCCTGCCAAAGGACGAAGGTAGCCTCTCAGCCCCGGATTCATGATCCAATTCTTTGTTTAAGGAATATGGGGCACAATTGCCATACATCTCAACGAGCTCTCCTCTGCCGCCTATAGATCTTCATTTTCGGGTATCACATACCAAGTTGGCAATATGATTTCTTCGCCGTCGGCACAGGTTGTGAATGCGTTCGCTGAGAGCAATTTCGTCAAGGGCTCTGGTGGAAAACAAGTTAAGGCTTATGGACCGGTCATTGGGATTGCGACCGCTATCAGTGTAGTTGGAATTGCGTGTACTGTTGCTGTTTGGCCGGGGAGAAGAGGCAGGAAGTTTGAGGAGGCTTCGATTGTGGGTGCTGGAGAGCATGCTGAGGTAAAGTAGATCAAGTATGACCTTCAATACCCGGTATGGCCGCTGGTTAGATCATGTTGCCACTTTGCTGTCGCTCAATGAGTAGGGGTTGTCTAGTGAAGAAGGAATTCTTTCGAGGGTGAGAAATCAATACTCTTGGCAAGTTTGAGATGCGTAGTTCGGCATTCAAGAGCGTCCCTCCAAGAGCTCGTTTGAACTTTCTCTCAAGATTGTTCTAGTGACTCAGCGTTCATTGTTACCACTTGAGATTCGTTATATTATTTGGTAACCCTATGAAAACTTGCTGCAATCTTGTATTTCTCTAAATTTGAACTCTCGGGATTATGGCTGTCCTTACGCCCTCCAGGTTGGGTCATTTCCTCCAACACTGTCCATTAGAGAGAAGGGATTCATCTCCACTTCAGTGGAGCGAGAATATCATCTTGTCTGTCCGCTCTCTAATAGCTTCGCCCCTCAAAATACCATGCACATAGGCTTGTCCTACAAATGAACAGGAGAACGACACATACTCCAACTGACAAACAGTTTGATCAATATGACGCAAGATAAACGGCACTTTGCAACCTAGCAAGACGCAAACCAAATCTCCAACTTGACTCTTTGAGGAGCCAATTCCGAGATATCCTTTTCGAGTTGTGAAGGGCCGCTGTCCTTGAATATCCAACTCAATTAGATAATCAGACTTGGTCTTCTCTTTAGTCCCTGAGGTAGCAGAGTATGGCAAATCCGATGTGCAAAAATCTATGAATGCGCCTGTTTCGGGCTCGACTATGCACCACCGGTTTTTCGTCAGCGTTCGGTGAAAAGCAGCCCTCACTGTGCCGCCGCCGATATATGGGTCGTCCATCTTCTGGTGGTGCAGGATGATATCTTCCCACTCTGACTTCCATTCTCTCTCTCCGGAATCCATAGAAGTCTCAATCTTCGGTCCAACTGCACTGACTTCGTCCACTCTGAATCCTGAAAGCGAGAGGATCTCATTTGGGCTTGTATGAATCTCTGCTTTGGTGGAACCAGACGCTTTGCTCCATAGGTAGGAGGAGTAATTCCACTCGCCAAGCGTGGTACTGAAAGCATCAGGCGTATATGACCAGTCACTAACCCAGGAAGGGAGGTCTTTGCTTTCGTGAACTTATCTTTGAGCTAATGCTTCTAAGCTTTGACCACTTTCAATGATCCTGCGACACATTGTCGTGTAGATAGAGCCTACATCCTGAGCATAATCTGGCTCTATCAACGCTCCAACCTTTAGGCCCTACGTTATTGAAAGTAGGGTAAAGGCCTTGTCTCGAGGATCGGTAGACTCCCGGTGCTGATAACGTTGAAGTAGACGACAATTTTCTGACCAATACTGATCTTGAAAGGATTCATGTTCATTCCTTACCGGAAGGATTTTCTTCTCAAGCTCTCCCAGAGCCTGCGTCTGATCACTAGAGAACTGGAACTTTTCGAGTTTCCAGAATTTAGCCTATCGAGAGGCCTCCATCATGGTGACCCACTGGAGCTTTATTGAGCCGCATACTACTATGCTCTCCCTAGGTATAAACGCTTCCTGAACTGTCCATATCCTATTAAACCATGGTAGACGAAGGATCTTCAAAAGAGCCTTTGCAGCCTCGTTTGTGAAGGCACGCGGAACACCCTTGCCTTTTGAAATTGATCGAAGCGCACTACTCGCAAGTGCATAAGCCGAAGTGAATGCATCGTGCACTTCTTTGGGTTCCAAGATGTTTTCGATGTTTTCCCCCAATACACCTAGTTCGCTTTGCAATCGTCTGATGAATGAGGTGCCATAGAGCCAGTACTTCAAATCATAGTCTTCCGCCTTTTGATTTTCTCTACTTTTGGTATAAGTGGGATCCGAATCGTCTGACTTGTGATCACCGATGAACAAAATAGCCTCTTCGGTCAAAGAGTAAATGTCATTCATCAGGGTAACCTGATGCGAGCGCTCGCTGATGTCGTTCTGATTAATACAAAGTGCGTCAATCCAAAGTACGCGAACCTCAATTCCGTCTCGGAGGCGTCGAAGTGCTCTGTATAGATTGGTAGTAATGTAATGTTCCTGGCCATTGACAAAAATTGGTAGGGTCACCCCACAAGTAGGATAATGCCTTGTAGTAAGGGTTTTCGTCTAGATGTGCAATAAGATTACAACAGATAGGATCCTTGAATTCTCCAGCGAGAAAAAGGAGTAGCCGAATTTGTTTCTTCTCACGGTCTAGTGTGTTGTAGCGACGTGACTTGAACTGATTGGGCAGGCCTCCTGCCTCTGCTACTTCATTCTGCAGGTCGATATCAGTTGGATTACACTCACTCATGCTTTGCACACAAAGAAGATAGTAATAAAGATAGAGTCAGTTAATATGAAGTGGGTTGTTGTGAGTTGTACTTTTGATTACCTTATGGGTATGCATACGCCCGAATTTTTAGTGCCTAGCTGTACGGTGTTGCAGTGCGCCACCCTGTGAGGCTGTGCCCCCTACACCCTGGTAGAAGCCGTGAAATATCACGAAATGTAAATTTGGTTAAATAAAATGGCTAGAAGAAATATGAACAGATCTCATACATTCGAATGAGTTAGACTTTATTATTAAACAGATTCGATGAGCAAAGTTGTAGTATTGAACTGCCGTACTATTTGGACGTCGAAAGATTAGCGCGGTAATGTTGAGGCTGATGATTTGTTCCAGAACTAGATCCTCCGCTCCTTAAGATCCGTCATGATCCCCGTTTCCTACAGTAGTTCAGCCGTCTCATTCTGTACTAAATTAAGGAATGTGATAACTACTGGGACGCCCTTTCCTCCTGGAACTCCCTGTCGCCGGACTCCAGTACCTGCCAGAGCACACGCTCGTCTTAGAATATAGTATTGTAATATCAGGATACTCAGATTACTCGAGAGAGCTGACTAAACCGAGGATGAGCCAAGAGTAATTAGTACCTGAACAAAAATAACAAACTTATTAACTTTATATAGAAGTTAAGAAAGAGAAAATTGATTTATAATACAGAGTTTATTATAAAAAGTTAGTTGTATTACTAAAAGACTCTACAAATTCACTATAAATATACTCTATAAAATAGTAATTTTACTATTATAATTCTATAAATTAATAGTTTTTAAAGATCAAAAATAAAACTATTTCTAAATTACATTATTATATAATCTAATATATTATTAATAAACTCTATTTTTAATAATATTCTTTTTTCTTTTTATATTTATTTCCTTTTTCTAGTTTTATA
>Ga0182030_10013565_pt1 | contig 16193 bp, 8 predicted proteins | sample 812S3MmetaG_FD_121299 | JGI IMG/M metagenome (GOLD analysis project Ga0182030, IMG submission 121299) | Permafrost microbial communities from Stordalen Mire, Sweden - 812S3M metaG (Illumina Assembly) | ecosystem: Environmental > Terrestrial > Soil > Wetlands > Permafrost | place: Sweden...
CTGCTGGCCATGGCTGGCGGAGTATCCGTCGCGGCCGCCCTGGGTGAGATCAAAGTGGAGCGCATCGAGGCCCATGAGAAGCGCGTAGTCCTGGACGCGAAACTCGCCGCGCCCGCCGACCCGAAGTCGCAGAGCGCCTCGCTGCCGGCGTTTGCCGTGCAGGATGGCGATCGCGTTTCCATTGCGCCCATTCTTCCCTACAGCGACAAGGCCGTGTACCTGCAAGGCCACGTTTATCGGCCCGGCACCTATCCTTTCAAGGTGGGAATGAAGATCACCGACGTGATCCATTCCTACCAGGAGGTCTTGCCCGAGCCTTCCAATCACGCTGAGATTATTCGTCTGGAGCCTCCCGATTTTCGTCCCCAGACCATTGAGGTGGACCTGGCGAGCGCGCTGGCCGGAGACGAAAGCATCAGCCTGCAGCAGTTCGACACCATTTGGGTCTTCGGCCGCTATGATATTGATCCGCCGAAAGTCAGGATTTATGGCGATGTTCTTCGTCCTGGCGAATACCCCATGAGCGGTGGCATGACCGCCGGCGACCTGGTGCGGATGGCGGGCGGCTTCCGCAGGAGCGCCTATCTCCAGACTGCGGACCTGGCCAGCTACAAAGTCGAAGATGGCGCGCAGGTGATCACCAGCCAGCAGGAAGTCAGGATCGGGGCCGCCGTCGGCGGCGATGCTTCGGCTGATGCTGCGCTCAAACCAGGCGATGTCCTTACTATTCTCCAGATTCCGGGATGGGCCGACATCGGACGCTCAGCCACCGTCAAGGGTGAAGTGAGATTTCCCGGCAGTTACGGAATCAACGAGGGCGAGCGCCTTAGTTCCCTCATCAAGCGCGCCGGGGGATTCCGCGAAACGGCTTATCCCGTCGGTGCCGTGATGGAGCGGGTCGAAGTCCGGCAACTGGAAGAGAAAGGCCGGCAGGAGCTGATTCGCCGCATCGAAGCTTCCACCTCCGGCGTGCGCTTTGCTCCCACCAGTACCGGGCAGGACCAGGCAGCCATCTTGCAGACCATGCAACAGCAGCAGAGCCAAACCCTCGCGCGCCTGCGCTCCGAACCTGCTGTCGGACGCCTGGTGATAACCATCTCCAGCGATATCAAGGAATGGGAGAACACTCCGGCTGACATTTTCGTGCGGGCGGGAGATGTAATCACCATTCCGCGCAAACCGAACTTCGTCCTGGCCTATGGGCAGGTCTACAATCCTACGGCCATCACCTACGTTCCCGGCAAGACCGCCGAGTGGTATCTCGCGCAGGCCGGCGGACCAACGGAAATGGCCCTGAAGAAGGCGATCTACGTCATCCGGGCCAATGGCTCGGTGGTATCCACCCAGGGCAGCGGCTGGTTCAAGGGCAGCGTACTGAACGCCAAGCTGAGGCCGGGCGACGTTCTAGTGGTTCCGGAAAAGGCGCTGGGCGGATCCACCGCATGGAAGACTACGTTGGAAACGGCGCAACTGGTTGCCAATTTGGCTGTCGCCGCTGCCGTTGCTGTCCACTTCTAAATGGTCTTCCGCTGTACATCCAGATGCGTGGGCCTGCTGCTGTGCTGCCTGCTCACCGGCTACGCGCGGGCACAATCCACAGTGCCCAATGCGCCGCCAAGCCCGGCGAGCGCTTCTGCGCCCGCTACCGATGGCGAGTCCCACGTAACTCTGGCTTCTCTTCCGAAAAACGTTCTTCAGGACCAGCAGGCATTTCTCACTACTCCGTTTCGCATGCAGTCCGGTAACCTTTTCTTCGTGGTGCCGGCCATCTTCGCCACCTCCATTCTGGTGGGAAGCGACACCAAGATAGAAGCCCATCTTCCCAAGGGTTCCAGCACAATCAGCCTGGCCGCAAACGCGTCCGATGCGGGGATGGCTGCCCTTCTGGGCGCAGGCGCCGGGCTCTTTCTGCTGGGCGAAAAGCATCACGATGACCATGAGCGCGAGACCGGCTTCCTCGCCGGAGAGGCCGCAATCGATGCTTACATCGACGCCACCGCTTTCAAGTATCTTGCCGCGCGGGAGCGGCCCGCCACCGGCAACAATCGCGGCGACTTCTTTGCCGGCGGCGACTCCTTCCCTTCCGACACTTCTGCTGTCAGTTGGGCTGCGGCCACGGTGATTGCTCACGAATATCCCGGCTGGGCCACCCAGTTGCTGTCGTACGGCACCGCGTCCGGCGTCAGCCTGGCTCGCGTGGTCGGCCAGAAGCACTGGGTGTCCGATGCTGTGATTGGCAGCGCTCTTGGCTGGTACATGGGACGCCAGATTTACCGCGCCCGTGCCGCTAACGAGATCGACAGCTCGTATTGGGGGACCTTCGTCAAAGATCCCGAAGCCGCGGTCCCCGATCCCGCTTACATGGGTAGCACCTACGTTCCTCTTGATAGCTGGATCTATCCCGCCCTGGATCGCCTGGCCGCGTTGGGGTATCTGCCTAAATACGTCCAGGCGCTTCGTCCTTTAACCCGACTGGCCTGCGCCCAGCTGACGCTGCAGGCCCAGGAAGAGACCGGCTATCCCGAAATCAAGAGCGAATCCACCAGAGTTGTGGCCGAGTTGCGCCGTGAGTTCGCCATTGAGCTGGCGAATCTGGACGGCGCTTCCAATGTCGGCATCCAGTTGGAATCGGCCTACGTTGGCGCCACGCAGATCATGGGAATGCCGCTGGCCGACAGCTACCACTTTGCCCAGACCATCTATGACAACTATGGCCGTCCCTACGGGCAAGGCTTCAACTCCGTGGTGGGCGCATCCGTGCGCACCGAGGCTGGGCCTCTGGCCTTCTACCTGCGCGGCGAATATCAGCACTCTGCTTCCATCGCGCCGTACAGTCCCTCGACGGCACAAGCCATTGCCACACTCGACAACATGCCGCTGAATTCGGTTCCGACCTTTTACGGCCAGAATCAATTCAACACAATTGAGGCTTACGCCGCGCTCAATATGCACAACTGGCAAATGTCGTTCGGTCAACAGAGCCTGTACTGGGGACCGGACGCCGATGGTTCGCTCATGCTTTCCAATAATGCCGAGGCCATGCCGATGTTGCGCGTTGGGCATATCACTCCTTACCAGCTTCCCGGTCCCCTCGCCTGGCTGGGCATGATCCGCAATGAGGCTTTCATCGGACGCGTTGGCGGCCAGTACTACTTGCGCGGAGCCTATCCCGAGTTTCCCCTTGTCGGAAACGGATACCAGCTCGTGAATCCTCAGCCTTACATGTGGGGAGACAAGCTTGGCCTGAAGATGACGCCGAATTTTGAAATCGGCGTCACCCTCACCGTGATGTGGGCAGGCGAAGGCCGGCCAGCCAATCTGTCCAGCTGGCTGCACACCTGGAACAGCCATGGCAATGCTCAGCCAGTCGATCCGGGAAAACGTTTCACTGGCTTCAATTTCTCTTATCGCATTCCCGGCTTGCGCAACTGGCTGACTTTGTATGCGGATGGCATGGCCAACGACGAACCGAATCCAATTGCCTATTACAAGCAGTCCGCCTGGAACCCGGGTATCTACTTGCCGCAAATTCCCAAGTTGCATCGGCTGGATCTCCGCGTCGAAGGGGTTTATACCAATATTCCAAACTATCCCGGCATCGGCCCTTACTACTTCAACGAGCGCTATGTCGAAGGCTGGCGTAACTATGGCGAACTCATGGGAAGCTGGGTCGGCCGCCAGGGCGATGGCATACAGGCCTGGAGCACCTATTGGTTCTCGGCAGAAAAGAAAATTCAGGTCAGCTATCGCCGACAATATAACGATCCCATCCTGCTGGGTGGCGGCGGGCTCAACGACGCCTCCATTACGGTTGACTGGCTGCTGAAGCGCGAGTTGCAGGTCTCGCCCATGGTCCAGTACGAACGCTATAACTTTCCCCTGGTCAGCCCCACTCCGCAGACCAACGTCTCTGTCGGGCTGCAATTCACTTTCTGGCCGGAGCATACTCCGACACGACGGCAGCAGAAGTCGGAGGCAGCAGCTTTAGCTGTGCCTTAGATAGCATTTAGTTTTTGTCATTCGCGGACTTCAGTCCGTCAGTTTTATTGCAATTAGCGTTCCGCCCGTTATACGATCACACGTAACTCGGTACTCTAAGACCCGGGCTTGGTATGGCGGCGCAAGGCTTTCCCGGCCGCTAAACTTCGATTTCAGCAGACACTCTTGTGAACGAGTCCTCCCCCTACACGCTTCAGAGTTCGCCAGCCCCGCCGCACGACCTTGACGTTGTACCTCCGCAAAGCGCCGCGGAAAAAATGCTGGTCGGCCTGGACCTGATCCGGCTTAATCGTCGCACCCTGCTCAGGGTGGTGATTGCCGGCCTCGTGATTTCGACAGCCATTGCCTTCCTGATTCCCAAGCGATATGAAGCCGTGGCCCGGCTGATGCCGCCCGATCAGACCGACATGAACACCGCGATGCTGGGGGCCTTAACGGCGAAGGCGGGAGACGCGATCGGGGCCGTGGCGAGCAATGTGCTGGGACTGCGCACCAGCGGGTCTACGATGGTGGGCATCCTGCAAAGCCGGACCATCCAGGACGACCTCATCAACCAGTTCGATCTGCGCAAGGTCTATTCCGAGAAGCGCTACAACGACACGCGCAAGATCCTGGACAAGCGGACCAACATCTCCGAGGACAAGAAGAGCGGCATCATCACGATTTCCGTCGAGGACTCAAATCCCGACCGCGCAGCCGCGTTGGCCAAGGCTTATGTTACCGACCTGAACACGCGCATTTCCCAGTTGACCACTTCCTCAGCCCATCGCGAGCGCGTCTTTCTGGGAGGGCGTTTGCAGTCCGTCAAGCAGGAGCTTGATGCTGCGACCCTGAAGTTGAGTCTCTTCTCCAGCCGGAACAAAACCTTCGATCCGCAGATTGAAGGCAAAGCCATGATGGAGGCTGCCTCCAGCTTGCAGGGCCAGCTGATTGCCGCAGAAACCGAGCTGAAAGGCCTGGAGCAGATCTACGGACCGGGAAACTCCCGCGTCAAGGCATCTTCAGCCCGGGTAGCGGAGTTACAGCAAAAGATGCGCGACATGAGCGGGGATGCAACCGCCTCTTCCGCCGACAACGCTGCCCTGAGCAATGGCGAACTCTATCCTTCGCTCGAGCAACTCCCGCTGCTCGGAAACACCTACTACGATCTCGCCCGCCGGGCCAAGATCGATGAGGCAGTCTTCGAAGTCCTGACCAAGCAGTACGAGCTGGCCAAGGTCCAGGAAGCCAAGGAGATCCCCTCGATAAAAGTGCTGGATGAGCCGGTCGTGCCGGAAACCAAATCGTGGCCGCCACGGCTCTTTATCATGGCGTTCGGGACGGTTGTAGCCTTTGCTTTTGCCTGTGTGTGGATCCTGCTTGCGGCCGGTTACGAGCACCTCGACTCCCATGATCCCCGCCGCCTGCTGGTGAATCGACTGATCGACCCCATATCTTCCCGCTCGCTCGATCAAGGTCTTTGAGTTTTGTCATCACGAGCCCGCATTAGACCGAACCCTGCGCCGGCTTGCCCATTCCGAATCGCAACATCTTCGTGTGTCTCAGCAGAATGCCACTCCCCACCAGCGACAACGCCACACAGGGAAAGAAAACCGCATTACGGTAGCCCGTATTCAGCCGCCCAGCTACCGAGATCGCTCCTGCCAACAGGAGCGGGGCCACGCACAGGAGCGGCGTCAAGACACCGGAGAAAAGATACTTCTTCCTGGAAAATCGGATTTCCGCATTCGTGCGCGGCATGCTGTAGAAAAGATGCGTTGTCACGCTGAACACCGACCCAATCAGCGTCCCCAGGGCAACGCCAATCGCACCCATCATCGCTCCCAGGGCAACACTGGCTATCAGGTTTGTGATCCCCTCCGTCAAGGGACTGATCTTGATGAACCGTTGTTGTCCGGCGGAAATCAGCACGATCGCATACGGCAGCCCGACCAGCCGGATCATGTTCGCGATCAGCAAGACCACCAGGATCGGTTGCCCGGTCGGCACATACTGCTGGCCAATCCAGAGCCGCAGGATGGGCGCGGCATAAATCAGCGGTGGGATGCCGCTGAAGATCAGCAGAATGACGCCCACCTGGGTCGAGAGTACGACCAGTCGTCCCAGCTCTTCCGGGTCCTGACGCGCGTGCAGCGCCGCGGCATGAGGCATCATGACGTTCAGGACAGCCGATAACGCTCCGGCCACGAACGTGATCATGGCAGCCGACACCGAATAGGCAGTGACCGCGTTGAACTGGAAGCGGCCCACCAGGATCAGGTCAAACCCGGTGACCAGCAGCATGGAAAACGACATCACCGTCAGGCCGAAGCAGTAATGCAGCAGCTCATTGGCTGTGGCGCGGCGCACCATGCTCGCCATGAACTTGACGTCCGGCAGGATCCGCTTTGCCGCGGCATACTGGACCCCGTAGGACAAGACATTCGTGATCGCCATAATGGCCGCCATGGTGATCACGGAACGGCCGGCAAAGGCTGCAATCACGACGCCCACAGCCGAGATCAGCCTGGCTCCGCCTATCACCAGCGCGGGGATCTCGTAACGCTGCAGGCCGATGAACACTCCCGACCACGCCGAAGCAGGCAGCCCAAGTGCCATAGAGGCGCCCAGGATCAGCAGCGCCCAGCGCATGATGGGGATGGTCTCGGCGGGAATACTGGGAAACACAACAGGAACGACTGCGGCGGCGGCCAGCAGCAGCAGCAGGCCCACGAAGGCAGCCGCTACCAGGCCCGCAAAAGCCGTACTGAAGACCGAATTGCGCTGTTGGTAATCGCGCCTCTCGGTGGCATATGCTATATAGCGTCCGATTGCAGTTTGCAGGCCGAAGTCCAGGTAGCCGATATAGGCAGCTACTTGCATCACCAGGACCCACACGCCATAGCTGACGGCCGTCATATGGCGCACCAGCAGCGGAGGCAGGAAGACGGCTACCAGCGCAGTCGCGCCGCCTCGACCGAGGTTTGCAACTGCGTTCTTGATGAACCGCCGGCGGGTCGTCATCGGGACGGTCTTGAGTATACCGAAGCGCAGCCGCTGGTGATGGCACCCATCTTCTCTGCTATCGCCGGGCGCGTTGACAAAGCATGCGACCAACTTTCTCCATCTGTATTCCGGCATTCAATCGCGCGCGGCACCTGCCCGCCCTGCTCGATTCCATCTTTGCCCAGGAGTACCACGACTTCAATGTGGTCGTTTGTGAGGATGCCTCGCCGGAGCGCGAGCAAATTGCCGCCATTGTTCGCGACTACGCCGGCCGTCATCCCGGACAATTGCTGTACTTCGAAAATGCGAAAAACCTTGGCTACGACGCAAACATTCGCAACCTGGTGGAGAAAGCCACGGGCGAATTCTGCTTCTTCATGGGAAACGACGACCTCCTGTGCCCGGGCGCGCTCGGCACCGTCGCCGGGATCCTGCAACGCTACGACAACGTTGGCCTGGTGCTGCGCGGCTATGCGTGGTTCGACGAGGTGCCGGAGAAAATCAATCAGGCGGTCCGGTATTTCAACGAGGAGCGCAAGTTTGCGGCTGGACGCGAAGCCATCACCGTCTGCTTTCGCCGCTCGGGCGTGATCTCCGGCTACATCGTCCACCGCGACAGCGCCTGCGCCGCAGCTACCGCCAAATTCGACGGAACCCTCTTCTATCAATTGCATCTGACCGCGAATGTCCTCGCATCGAGGTGTGCGGTTTTTACCCCGGAGATCCTGGTGCTATGCCGCAACAACGAACCGCCCGAGTTCGGCAACAGCGGCAACGAGCGCGGGACCTACGTGCCCGGCTCCTACACGCCCGAAGCGCTGCTGACCATGGTCTCCGGCGCGCTCTCCATCATCAGAGAGCTGAAGGCCACCACGGGCATCGATGTTGTGGATGAAGTGACCCGCGATTACGCCAATTACTTCTATCCCTACATCCGGAGTCAACTCGGCCTTCCCTTCTCCGAGTTCATCGCGTTTTACCGCGCCTACGGCCGCATGGGATTTTCGAAATATCCCATGTTCCACTTCTATTGCCTTGCCGCTTATGCGCTCGGCGAGAAACACTTTGATGGATTGACCAGGGTCATCCGCGCCCATCTCGGACGCAGCCCCCAGTTCGGCCGGCTCGGTCAGTCAGGAATGGTCTGAGGCCCGCTTGGCGGGATTTCTGTGAGATCCGCGCTCTTACTTGTGAGGGCGGCTTTTGAAGCAAGGCTGGCCAGGGCCAGCCAAGGCCCCCGTGAACCAGGCGATTTGTTGGGCCCAGGACGAAGCTTGTCCCAGGTTCCGGCGAGTCGGCAATCCAAACCGTTCAGCATCGGCAATAACAGTTGCCGCACAAGGAGACTACAATGAAACTCAAGTCTACGGGGCTCTTGCTGGGATTCTGTCTGACTATTTTGGCCGTTGCCGCCAGTCCATATGCATTTGGCCAAAGCAACGCAACCGCCGGGCTACCGGTCGCCATTGCCAGCGTTTCCTACGATGGAACCTTGCAGTCGGGGACCTCAAACATTACGAGCTCCTACAACAGCCAGACCGGCCTTTACGAGCTGAAGATTGCAGGGGTTTGTTTTCTTCGCACCAGCTACACCACGGTTGCCACGGTGTCCGGCTACAACGGATGGCCCCAGGGTGCTCTGTTTGTGAACACTGACGACGACGGAGATTATTGCCACAAAACCGGCGATCTGATCGTCGGCCTGAGGGACGTCAACGGCAGTCTCATCCAGGCAGATTTTCAGGTGGTTGTCTTCAAAGCCAACTAACCGCCATACTTGAGATTGTCGGCACTGACTCCTTTGCCGAGGATCAGCGAGTTGAACCGCACTAAGGACTTTCCGCGCGATGCATAATAGGTGCATGGTCGAGGTAAGAAAGGGATGAACAAGCCCGCCGCGGTGCGTGCCCGCGAGTTCCTGCGTGTTGCCGTCCAAAAGCTCAACGACCACGTGCTCGTTCACCTGGGCGTGAAGCTGGTGAATTCAGGGCGGCCCACCAGGAACTTCGCGGAGTTCTTTTCGCAGCTCAAGAAACTCCAGTTCATCCCCGGCACCATCATCGATGTCGGGGTGGCGTGGGGCACGCCCGACCTGTATGAAGCGTTTCCCGCCAGCAAGTTCTATTTGGTCGAGCCCCTGAAGGAATTCGAGCCCGACCTGGAACGCCTGAAATCTACTTACGATACGGAATATGTGCTGGCGGCGGCCGGCGCCGCAACAGGCGAGGTAACACTCAACATACATGCCGATCCCCGGCAAACCACGTCGTTGGCCCGGGCAGCGGTCGACCAGCGCGTGGTCCCCGTCTTGACCGTCGATCAAATTCTCGCCGGCCGCGAACTGCGGCCTCCCGTCATGCTAAAGATCGACACCGAAGGCCAGGAACTTTCGGTGCTTCAGGGCGCAGCCGAGACGCTCCACAAGGTCGATCTGGTAATTCTTGAAACGCGGCTGATTTCCTACGTCGATGGCCTTCCGGAGGTCGGCGATATTATGGAATACATGGCCGCCCGCGACTTCAGCTTGTATGACATTCTGGACGGCGGCTATCGTCCTCTGGATAAGGCATTGGAAATTGTTGACCTGGTCTTCACCAGAAAAGATGGTCCGCTGCGGGCCGACCGACGGCACACCTCGGTTGGGACTGATGCCTGGTAAGCAACGATGGCCAGACTGCCGCTCGTCTGCAATGGATCGACTGAGCTTGCCTGCACGGCGGCTGCAAGAACAGCATTGAGCGCGTTTCCGTGACCGGCGACTTGAATCCAACCCGAGCAGGACGCTCCACCTGGCTATCGCCCTATGGCCTTGCCCTGGTGTCGTTCACGTTCTTCGCCCTGGTCTGGCTGCTCCCGCCCGGCATCTACAGTGCCTACCTGGAGGAGCGCGATTTACTGTTTCTCGATCCCGCGTCGATGCTGTTTTACCTGATGTGTGTTGGCGCCTTCATGCTCGGCCTGGCAGCGATTGACACGTTCTTCCCATCCGCCTTCGCTCCTGCTCTTCGAATCAAGACCCGGCTTCCAGCGGCTGCATTCCTGCTGTTGCCGATAGCGCTTGGCGCGGTCCTTACTCTCGTCTCCATCGCTCTGTTGCTCCGCGGCAATCCCGCGCTCGTGGGCTTGATCCTGCTCCAGCAGGGGTCGCAGATCAAAGACACTCTCGACGTGCGCCAACCGCTGGGACTTTCCAGCATGTGGCTGCTGGGAATCTGCTGGTGGGCGATGTGGCGCTATCGCCAGGTTGACATCCCCTCCCGCTTCTGGCGCTGGATGGTCAGCCTCGGCATCGCATTTGGCATTTTGCTGGTGATGGTCTCGGGATCGCTTAAGTTGGCCCGTGGCGAGCTCATCCCTGTCGTGTCCGGCTGCGCCTTGCTCTATCTTGTCCAGCGCATTGGTACGGGCCGGTGGAGCACCCGCAAACTCATACAGGCCGCGGCCGTCGTCACTCTGGGAGCCATCGCTCTGTTTACCCTGATGTCGCTGGCCAGGGGAGGCGAGGACATGGATGCGTTTGTCGGCGCCTTATTGGGCTACACGGTATCGTCCTATAACCGGCTGGCCGCCCTGGTCAATGGCCGGCTGCATTACCCTTACACCGGCAGCGGCCTTTACCTCAGCTCTTTCGTCAGCTTCAATACGTCGCTGAATACCATCCTCCCGATAAACGAGTACATGCACTGGCCGTCCTATGCCGATATGTGGGACTCGCAATTCGCCGCCACGTGGCAGGCGGGCCTGGATGGGACCAGAATCTGGTCCGGCGCATTCGGGTATATCTTCGCCGACTTTGGCTGGTTCGCGCCTGCTGTGCTTTTCTTCTATGGCTTGATATGTGGATGGGTTTGGAGGTCGATCAAGCTGGGGCATCTCGTCGGCATCGTATTGTATCCGTGGTGCGGGTTTTGCATTCTGTTCTGGTTCGGGACGAATGCGCTTCTGGACACCAAGCTGGTTGTTTTTCTGCTGGTCGCCCTGCTGCTTTCCGCGTACGAACGGTTGGTTGTCCGCACCGGCAGCGCCATCGGTGAATCGGCATAGCGAATCAAAAGATGCCCACTCCATTCCCAGATAACCGTGACATGCCCGATCTCAAGCAGGTTGTGAATACTGCAAGGCGCGGTTTATCAGCTCCAGTTCCCCGTGACCCGTACCTCGAATCGGTGGCCGCAAGCAGCGAATCGCACCGCTTCCTGGCCAATAGCACTCAGGCCGTGTATGCCCGGCACGTAAGCTGTCTGGGCACGATACTGGCTGCGGCGACCAAGCGAGCGCCCGGGGACATCAGCGTCCTGGATTGGGGCTGCGGTAAAGGTCAGATCACGTATCTGCTGAAGCAGCGCGGCTTCACGGTCACTTCCTGCGATATCGATAATCACGAGGCGGACGATTCTACCTTCGGTCAGGAAGTACCCATCATTCGCCAGCAGGCCATCGACGTAATTCCGCTGAGCCATGCCTTCCAGCTACCCTTCGCCGATAAGAGTTTCGATTGCGTGATCAGCTTCGGCGTCCTGGAACACGTCAAGTCGGACCGCGACTCACTCGGCGAGGTTCGTCGTGTTCTAAAAGACCGAGGGATTTTTTACATCGTTTTCCTGCCCTACTTCTTGTCGTGGACACAACATGTCGCACGCCTTCGCGGAGAAACCTACCACGACCGCTTGTATAAGAAGCGGAGCTTCGTCCAGTTGGCTGAGAGTTTTGGATTTGCAGTAGCCGGCGTGTCGCATGGCCAGCTGTTTCCCAAGAATTCGGTTCCCTTGTCCTTCGATCGGGTATTGGAACCTGTGGACCGATGGTTCTGCGCGTACACGCCTCTCCGCTACTTCGCGACCAACCTGGAAGCCGTCCTGGTGGCGCGATAGCACCGCAGCAGCGCCGTGCTTGCGTCTGGAGTGGCCGCGCAAACCGCGCTCGGCCTTCGTCTTGATCGTATAAAATTGACAATCCGTCTCATCGAACGCGCCACAAAGAACCGAGGATAAATATGCAAGCTCTAACAAGCCGGCAGCCGTGGTCATTGATGAGGCGGTCCATCTGGGCTGGTTTCCTGACCGTTGCGCTGCAATGCTGGTCCGGGTCGGCTTTGGCGCAGGTGCAGGTCACCACCCAGCATAACGACAACGGCCGCACCGGACAGAACTTGCAGGAGACCACTCTGACGACTGCCAACGTGAATGTGCAGTCCTTTGGAAAGCTCTGGACCACATTTGTCGATGGCCAGGTCTACGCGCAGCCCCTGTATGTGCCCAACGTAACCATTCCGGGCAAAGGTGTCCACAACGTCTTCTACGTGGCTACCGAGCACGACAGCGTTTATGCCTTCGACGCGGACAGCAATAGTGGAGAGAACGGCTCGCCCCTGTGGCACACCAGCTTTATCGATCCCGGGAGCGGCATTACTACAATGTCGATCGACGACGTTAACTGTAACTCTGCCGTGGTGCCCGAATATGGAGTTACCAGCACTCCCGTCATCGATACCAGCACCAACACGATCTACATTCTGGTAGCCACCAAGGAAAATGGAAATTTCTTCAACCGGCTGCACGCTCTGGATATCACCACGGGAGCAGAGAAGTTCGACGGCCCGGTTACCATTCAGGCGACCTATCCGGGAACCGGAGCCGGCAGCGTGAATGGCGTACTCACTTTCGACCCACTCATGCAGATGGCTCGCTCTGGCCTCCTGTTGAGCAATGGCCAGATCTACATGGCCTGGGCCTCCTATTGCGATAACGCCCCTTTCCACGGCTGGGTGATGGCGTACGACAAGAGCACGCTTCAGCAGACCGCAGTCTGGGCCGACACTCCCAATGGTGAGGATGGCGGCATATGGATGAGCGGCGCCGGCCTGACTGCCGATGCTTCCGGCAACATCATCTTATCGACCGGAAACGGCACATTTGACGTAAACGGTAGTCCTGTCGATTTCGGTGACAGTATCGTGAAGATGGCCTTGAATGGTTCGACCCTTAGCGTGAGCGACTACTTCACTCCGGACAATCAGGCCTACCTGGATTTGAACGACATTGATGTTGCCTCGGGCGGAGTGTTGCTTCTGCCCGATCAGCCCGGGCCGTATCCCCATGAGGCGATTGGCGGCGGCAAGGACGGCAACGTTTATATTGTCAACCGCGACAACATGGGGCACTACAATCCCAGCAATAATTCGCAAATCATACAAACTCTCTCCGGCTCGGCGGGCATGTGGGCGTCGCCGGCTTACTGGAATGAGAATGTGTACTTCGGATGGGTGAACGCCCCGGTGCAGGCATTCAGCGTGAGCAACGGCCTGCTGTCGCCAACTTCCACATCGCTGACCAGTTTTTATTGGCCGGGAGCCAGCCTGGCGATTTCCGCAAATAACAACACCAATGCAATTCTCTGGGGACTCAATACCAGCCAGAACGACGAGTCGGTGTTGTATGCCTACGATGCCACGAACGTAGCTACGGAACTCTATACCAGCGCGCAGAATGGAGAGCGCGACAGCGTCGGGCTTCCGGTAAAGTACGCTGTGCCGACCGTCGCCAATGGGAAGGTATATGTTGGGGCAGTCGGGCAGGTGAGCGTGTACGGAATCCTTTCTGCCGTGACGCCCACTCCCACGTTCACGCCCGCCGGTGGGACCTACACCTCGACCCAAACCGTTGTAATCTCCGATTCCACTCCTGGCGCGACTATCTATTACACGACCGACGGATCCACTCCGTCGCCGTCGTCCCCGGTGTACACGGCGCCGCTCATCGTGAGCGCCACTACGGCTGTGAATGCAATAGCCATTGCTTCCGGCGCAGCGCCTAGCGATGTAGGCTTGGGGGCCTACACCATCACCAGCGGCGGCGGTGGGACGATTAACTACGAAAACGGCCTCAGCTCCAGCGGGCTTCATCTGAACGGCTCGGCCACGATGAACGGTTCACGTGTGCGCCTGACGAATGGAGGCCAGGGGGAAGCTGGCACTGCCTGGTACACGACGAAGGTGAACATTCAGGCCTTCACCCAGGACTTTAGTTTTCAGTTGACCAATCCCCATGCCGACGGAATTACCTTTACGATCCAGAACGCCGGGCCAACCGCTCTCGGCGGCAGCGGTGGCTACCTGGGTTACGCTCCCATAACTCCTAGCGTGGCCATCAAGTTCGACTTGTCCAACAACAACGGCGAAGGTATCGACTCCACGGGAATCTATACCGACGGCGCCTTACCGTACACTCCCGCAATCGACATGACTGGCACCGGTATAGACCTGCACAGTTCGCATGTCTTCAACGTGCACATGACTTACGACGGCGCCACGCTGACGATGCAGATCACGGATGCCAACACCCAGCAGAATTTCGTCACCAGTTGGGCCATTGATATACCCGGCACAGTTGGCGGCACAACCGCCTACGCTGGATTCACCGGCGGCAGCGGCTCAACCACGGCCATCCAGGAGATCCTGAGTTGGAGCTTTGTCCCCCAGGCCGATGTCAGCTACGGCGGCGGTTTCTACCCGACTGGGATGGCTCTGAACGGCAGCGCAAAAGTGAACGGTTCGAGTCTGCAACTGACCGATGGCGGCCAGGGCGAAACTGCCAGCGCCTGGTACGCGACGCCGGTGAATGTCCAGGCCTTCACCCAGAATTTCAGTTTCCAGCTGACCAATCCCCAGGCTGACGGAATCACTTTCACCATCCAGAACGCGGGATTGACCGCACTCGGCGGCAGCGGCGGCTGGCTGGGCTACGCTCCCATCCCTTCCAGCGTGGCCGTGAAGTTTGACTTGTACAACAATGACGGCGAAGGTATGGACTCCACGGGACTGTATGTCAACGGGGCAAAACCTTACGTGCCCGCCGTCGATATGACGGCCAGCGGCGTGAACCTGCACAGCGGCGACGTCTTCAACGTGCATATGTCTTACGACGGGACCACGCTGACCATGCAGATCACCGACGCCAGTACGCTGCGAAGTTTCGTCACCAGTTGGCCAATTAACATACCCGCCACGGTGGGAGGCCCAACCGCCTACGTCGGCTTCACCGGAGGCACCGGGGGAAAGACGGCCGTCCAGAACATCTTGAGTTGGAGCTATTCGGCGGTTGCGGGCGTGAATTACAACAGCGGCTTCAACGCCGGTGGGATGGTCCTCAACGGCAAGACGACGGTCAACAATTCGCGGCTGCGTTTGACGGATGGCGGCCAGGGAGAGGCTGCCAGCGCCTGGTATGCCGCCGAGTTGAATGTTCAGGCTTTTGTGCAGGACTTCAGTTTTCAGCTGACGAACCCGAATGCTGACGGCATCACTTTCGCCATCCAGAATGCGGGTCCGTCCGCCCTTGGCGGCAGCGGCGGATGGCTAGGCTACGCTCCCATAGGTTCCAGCGTGGCCGTCAAATTTGACTTGTACAACAATGCGGGCGAGGGCGTGGACTCTACCGGCCTGTACCTGAATGGCGCGATACCCTACGTGCCGGCCCTCGATATGACCAGTAGCGGCGTGGACCTGCACAGCGGCGACGTCTTCAACGTGCACATGGTCTATGACGGAGCTACGCTGAACATGCAGATCACCGATGCCGGCACCCAGCAGAGTTTCGCTACCAGTTGGACCATCAACATACCGGCCACGGTGGGATCGCCAACGGCTTACGCCGGATTCACTGGTGGCACGGGAAGCACCACGGCCACGCAGGAGATCCTGAGTTGGAGCTTTGTTCCGCTGTCGGGCATTAACTACAGCGGCGGCTTCAACTCCCATGGGTTGTCCCTTAACGGCAAGGCAACCGTGAAAGCTTCCCGCTTACGATTGACCGATGGTGAGCCGGGCGAGTCGGCCAGCGCCTGGTACACGACGCCAGTGAACATTCAGAATTTCACGCAGGACTTCAGCTTCCAGTTGACGAATCCTGACGCCGATGGAATAACGTTCACCATCCAGAACGCAGGAACCACAGCCCTTGGCGGCAGCGGCGGCTGGCTGGGCTACGCTCCCATAGGTTCCAGCGTGGCCGTGAAGTTTGACTTGTACAACAATGCCGGCGAGGGTGTGGACTCGACAGGACTCTACGTGAATGGAGCGCTTCCCTACTTGCCGGCCGTCGATATGACCGGCAGTGGAGTGAACCTGCACAGCGGCGACGTCTTCAACGTGCACATGGTCTACGGCGGCGGCACGCTGACCATGGAGATTACCGATGCCACCACGCTCCAGA
>Ga0182030_10013567_pt1 | contig 16192 bp, 17 predicted proteins | sample 812S3MmetaG_FD_121299 | JGI IMG/M metagenome (GOLD analysis project Ga0182030, IMG submission 121299) | Permafrost microbial communities from Stordalen Mire, Sweden - 812S3M metaG (Illumina Assembly) | ecosystem: Environmental > Terrestrial > Soil > Wetlands > Permafrost | place: Sweden...
CCAACTCATTTGAACTCTGAATCCGTTAGGGATTTTTTAGGGATACTCTCGACACTTTTGACTCAACTTCCTAAAACTCCTGATCACATGGTGGGCCGCCCGGGTCTCGATCCCGGCACCTTGAGAGTGTTTCCAGAACGTCCGTGGACGTCCGTCAGCGTCCAGATTTGCTGGCCGGACGAAGTGCAATGTCCGCCAACGTCCGCTGACGTCCTCTCACGTTTGACCTCATGGCTAGACAATTGGCTAGACCCAGGCTCGTTTCAAGGTCAAGTCACTATTCAATTTCGAGAGACCGATGGTGAGGGGTTTGAACTGCGGCTGGGGGACGGGTAGATATTGACTCAGAGGATTTACTCCCCAACTTTCCCGGCATGATTCAGGTTGGAGACGTTGCTCAATCAGTTAACTGATCAATTCGCGACTTGGTCAGCGTTCTGATAATTATCACTTACCTTGACAAAAGGTTGCGATTGACAAAAGGTTGCGCTATAGTAGAAGGAAGGAGGATTCATGGAAAACGCGAGTGGCACCGTCCAACAGGCGGCTGACGTGGCCAGAAAGCATCCCGATGAATTTATCTCGGCGCTCTTGGCCGATTCATTGGACAAGGCGGCCGAAGTGGCGGAAGGTCTCGAGCGAGGGTTAGGGGTTCAGCCCCTGAAGCGCCTCGAGCGATTGTGGCAGTTGAGTGGCACCGAGGTGGCGGGCGCGTTTGGTGTGAGCCGTCAGGCCTACTCGAAGTGGCTAGTTTCAGGTATCCCTAGTGAGCGTGTGACGGACGTTGGTCTACTCGACGAGGCCACGATGGAACTGTTAGCGAACGTGAAGATGGACAAGATCCCCGAGGTGGTACGCCGGGAGGCGCCGAATTTGGGCGGTAGGTCACTGGTAGAACTGATGAAGGAAGGTAACTTCCAAGAGATACGTAGCGCGGTAGAACGCACGTTCAATCTTCGCCTCGTCCAACCGTGACGCTGGCGACGCTGGAGGTACACCCGAAAGGGCATCTTTGGTTGCGAGTGTGTAAGTCGACATGGGAAGACCCGGTTGACACCAGCTTTGCCAGGCAGAGCGGTGGACGGTGGAATCCGCCGGAGAGTTGGGACGCGCTCTACTTGTCGCGTGACATGGCCACGGCGCGTTCGCAGCTCGACTTGATGGTGGAGGGGTCGTTCGTCACGGTCAATGACTTAAGGACCGAGGTGTACCAACTCGTCGGAGTGGGGCTACCCAATGACCAAGTGGCCGTCGACGTGGTGAGTGCTGTCGCCGTTGTCACTGCTGGCTTTGCGTCTACCTATCCGCTTAATGGGGCGGGCAACATCTTTAGTCACGAGGATTGTTGGCCTGTGGCTCGTGAGGGATTTGATTCAGATCTCGACGGTGTCGAATGCCGCTCGGCCAAGACCACGAATGGTTCGGGCAGTGAGTTTTGTTGGTGGTCGCGCAGTAGAACGGTGACAAGTGTCACGGGTCGCGTGAACTTTGAGCACTGGATCAGTCCACTAGTCGTTGACGCAGCAAAGATTTTCATGACGTAGGAGTGAATCGATGGATTTTTACGGCGTTGCGATGACCAAATTCACTGGAAGGTGTGAATCGCGCCGGGCTCTACGTTGTCGAAAATCTTCCATGAAGCACAAGTTTCTTTCCAGAATGTCATTGTCGCGACCGTTGGAATCCACGAGCGTGAACGTTCAAAGTCTTCTGGTGGGCTTCAGTGGGCCGCCCGGGTCTCGATCCCGGCACCTTGAGAGTGTTTCCAGAACGTCCAGGGACGTCCATTAGCGTCCAGATGTGCTGGCCGGACGAAGTGGGATGTCCACCAACGTCCACTGAAGTCCACGCACGTTTCACGTTGTGGCTAGACAGTTGTCTAGACCCAGGCTCGTTTCAAGGTCAAGTCACTATTCAGTTTCGAGCGGTTGATGGTGAGTGGTTTGAACTACGGCTGGGGGCGTCACGTAGCTGGATGATGACCGGTGCGGCCCTTATACGGAGAAACCAAGGAGAACTGATGAAGGTAACTTCCAGTAACGCGAAGAAGAAGTCCGACGCCGCGTTCTCTGACGCCCGCAAGGTGGTCATTGACCGGATGGTGGCAACGACTCGGGTCGTTAACTGGCCCTTCCAATTTGCGGCTGCACAAGTAGTTGGATTGGTCCCCCTTCGGTGGTGTCGCCGAAGTTCGGGCGCTTCAACACAGTGATCGTGACGCCGTTCGGTCATTTCGGTGTGAGACCCCAGGTCAGAATTTCACGAGGGACGCACGGCGGGTTATCCGCAGAGCCCCTGACGAGATTGCCTCTGATTCGGACGTCGAGGCGTGGATTGCCGTGGCCGAACTTCGCGATGCCGGCGTCGTCGGCGTAGTCGTCTACCGGGCTCAAGCCATAGGTAGGGAACCCAATCAAGAGACGCGACCCTTCATCGCTGCGCTCGGAGTGCGCCAAGAGTTCCGTCGGCGCGAAATCGGGACCCTGCTCAAGACTGCGACCATGCTCGACATGGCCGATCGGGGCATCGATGGACCGACCGTCTCGTTGGTCAACCGCAGAAACGTCGCAATGTTGACACTGAACGAGTCGTGGTTCGAAGCGAACTTTGAACCCGACCCGGACGATCCAGGTGACCTTGTCGTGACGGTGGCCATCGAACCAGTTGACTGACCGAGGACTTCGGGTCTGTTCGCTCAAGAGATCGGCCGACCTGTTCGGATGCCCATGTGTACCTCGAGTGAGACGGCCTGCGCTAGCAAATCAATCAGGCAAATCGGGGGCAAAAGAAATGCCCGTGAGATCTTCGCTGTCGCGTCCGTTGGCATCCACGATGCGTGAACATTCAAAGTCATCCTGTGGATCTTGTGGGCCGCTCGGGTCTCGAACTCGACACCTTGAGACAAATGGCGTCACGTTGGCTCAAACAATTTGGTCGATGCGATGACTACACAACTGCCCATGATCCTTGATAACCAAAAGCAAGATATTCCCTTTTCTCGGTACTGGCTAAGTTGAAGGTGACCGTCAACTCGACGGCCTACTCGACAACCGCTAACTTTCAAAGGATGCCACTGCCGACGATCACTGCTCCCGGACTGTCGAGCCGGGAAAGCGTGGGTGCCTGGGGGGTCGGCATCGGCGAACTCGAGGTGGTCTTTGTAGCCGCCGACCCACCTCGCACCGGTTTCTTCTACTGCTACGAGCGCTCTGATGGACGCGGATCTTCCGCGGAACTGGTCCTAGACGACACGGTTGAAGTAGTCCTTCCCGCGGGCTCGACTATTCGTCGACGTCGCGTTCGCGCTCGACGCCTTTCGGTTGCCGACGCGATCACTGTCTTGCGCGACGCCGAAGAACGAGATGGATCAGCCAGTGCGGTCTGCTGGTCTCGAGTGCTGAGCGCCGGCCTGGTTCTGATTGGGCGAGGTCGTCTCTATCCTGCAGTCAGTCCCGACGGGTTCGACGCGTGGATGCTGGGACCCTTCACTGCGGCGGATCGAACCCTTCTCGACGCGTTCGCCGCCGCTCTCCCCCCTGCGGGCAACGCCACGCCGGTTCCTGGAGCGTCACCGGTCGCAATCTCTTCGCCGAGGCATCTGGTTCGTGCGATGTGGGACGCCCTGGCCGATACTTTGGTTCGCACCCAGGCGGCGCCGCTGGTCGCGGGAGGAGGACTCTTCGCCGAGACTCTGGCGCAGCCGGCCGCGTCGTTGAGGGGTTGGCTAGACGATGCGTCACCAGACCTCGAAGGAGGTGCGGACGTGGCCCTGCGGATCGAGCTGGGCGAAGAGCGCATGGCTCGAGCCGTGGTGCAAGTGTCGAGCCGCATCGACCCTTCTCTCATCGTCGACCTCGACGCCGTGTTTGGAGCGCCTTCGGCGCTTCAGGCCCGTTTCGGTGATGACGTCGAGGCCGAGCTGTTGCGAACCCTGCGCCGTGGTGCGCGCTTCTGGCCACCGCTCGAGGGCCTGCTGCGTCAACGGGTTCCTGGGGCGCTCGACTTGCACGAGGAGGAGTTGGCGGACCTCCTCGGTGAGGCTTGCACCACGTTGGGTGAGGCGGGCATTTCGGTGCTGTGGCCAGCAGGTCTGGTGAGCGACGGGGTCAAACTGGAGGCGTCTATCACCGCGGACCTCGGTCGGGTTGACGAGTCAGGATTCGACCTCGAAACTCTGGTGGCCTTTCGGTGGCAGGCGACGCTTGACGGTGAGATCCTCTCCGAGGAGGAAGTGGACCTGCTCGCTGAGGCCAAGCGGGGCCTCGTGCGTATCCGCGGTAAATTTGTGGCCGCCGACCCCGAACTCATTATCCGCTTGCGCTCGCGCCGCCTGCACCGGCCCTTAGCGATCGAAGCGCTGGCCGCAGCTTTGTCGGGCTCGATAGAAGTGGAAGGAGAGCGGGTGGGCGTGGTCGTGGGCGGTACGCTCAAGGAACTCGCGTCGCGCCTCTCCTCTTTTAGCGCAGACGCCAGCGACGAGTTCGTCAGTCCCGAGGGGTTGGTCGCCGAACTGCGTCCCTATCAGTGTCGCGGCGTTGCGTGGCTGGACCACATGACCGCGTCGGGACTCGGCGGCTGCCTGGCCGACGACATGGGTCTCGGTAAGACGTTGCAAGTGATCGCACTGCACCTGACGAGAATTGCCAACGTCGACGGCACGACCCTGGTGATCTGTCCGACTTCGCTGCTCGGCAACTGGGAGCGTGAGATCCGGCGATTTGCCCCAGACGTGCCCGTGCGCCGTTACCATGGCGCCACGCGCAGTCTCGACGACTTATTGGCGGGTGAAATTGTCATCACCAGTTACGGTGTTGCTCGTCGTGAGGCTGCGGCCCTTGATGCCGCGGGCTTCTGGCTCGTAGTGGCAGACGAGGCCCAGCACGTCAAGAACCCCGCCAGTGCTACGGCACGGTCACTGCGTCGCATTTCGTCGCCCGCACGCCTGGCTCTCACCGGCACTCCGGTGGAGAATCGCCTCTCTGACCTCTGGGCGATTTTGGACTGGACGACGCCCGGACTGCTGGGTTCGCTCGAGAGTTTCGTGCGCCACGTGGCGACGCCCATTGAGCGCTACCGCGATCCCGTGGTCACCGAGCGTCTGGCTCGCACCGTGCGACCGTTCTTATTGCGCCGCCGCAAGACTGATCCCGAGATCGCCCCCGATCTGCCGGCGCGCACGGTGAGTGACGTGCCCGTGGCACTTAGCGCAGAGCAGGTGCAACTCTACGAGGCCGAAGTACGCGAAGCCATGGACGCTATCGAGAAGAAGGACGGCATCGAGCGCCAGGCCCTCGTGCTGCGCTTACTCACCGTGCTCAAGCAAATATGTAACCACCCCGCCCAGTACCTGCACCAGGCCGGGCCTCTGGCGGGTCGATCGGGCAAACTCGCCGCGCTCGAGGAGCTCGTGCCGGTGATCATCGACGAGGGCGACTCCGTGCTGGTGTTCAGCCAGTTTGTGGAGTGCTTGTCGTTGATCGAGGCTCGTTTGAGAGACCTTGGCATTGCGACACTCTTCCTGCACGGAAAGGTGTCCGCTAAACGCCGTAGCGCTATGGTCGATGACTTCCAAGCGGGCCGAGTCCCGGTGTTTCTTTTATCGTTGAAGGCGGGCGGGGTGGGGCTCAACCTGACTCGGGCGACCCACGTCATCCACTACGACCGGTGGTGGAACCCCGCCACCGAAGACCAGGCCACCGATCGAGCGCACCGCATTGGCCAGGACCGACCTGTCCAGGTGCACCGCCTGATCGCCGAAGGCACTCTAGAGGACCGCATTGGCGAACTCATTGAGAAGAAGCGTGAGCTCGCCGAAACGGTGGTGGGCGGGGGCGAAGCCTGGATCGGTCGCATGTCGGACGCCGAGCTCGCGGATCTGGTCCGCCTAGGGAGAGGCGAGTGAGTCCGTCGCGTAGCTCAGACTCGTGGGAAAAGTACCCGAAATCCCGGCCGCGTCGTCCTGGTCCGAGCGCCCCGCGCTCTGGCGGACGTTCGCCATTCGGCTCGACGTGGTGGGGCCAGGCGTGGATCGAGGCGCTCGAGCAGCGCGCGCGCCTGGACGTGAATCGATTGCCGCGCGGTCGCACGTACGCCCGCAGCGGTGCGGTAGGCGTCGTGTCGCTCGATGTCGGACGGATTACCGCGTTGGTGCAGGGCTCACGAGTTAAGCCTTATTCGGTCACGGTGCGCGTGCGTACCTTTGACGACGATGAATGGACCAAGGTGTTGGACTCCTTCGCCGGTGAGATTGGCCACACCGCCGCACTTCTCGACGGAGAGTTACCGCCGGATGTCGCTCGCGACGTTGCGTCGGTCGGCTTGGATCTGTTGCCGGGACCCGGAGAAATCCAGCCACGCTGCACCTGTCCGGACTGGGCCGATCCGTGCAAACACGCCGCTGCCGTGTGCTACCTGGTGGCTGATGAGTTGGATCGCGACCCCTTCGGGCTGATGAAGTTGCGCGGGCGCAGTCGTGACGAGGTGCTCGCCGCCCTGCGCTCGCGCCGCGCCGGGCCCAAGGCGTCTGAATCCTACGGCGTGACTCGACCGGCCGACACCGGTGTCAGGGCTCGCGACGCATGGCGGCGTACTCCCGCTGCGGCGCCAGCGCTGCCACTGCCGCCCGAGCACCCAGGGCGCCCTTCGATTCTCCTCGCTGACTCGTCACCGGACGCTACGCTCGATGCTGCCGCGCTACGGAGCCTGGCTGTCGATGCCGCCGCACGTGCCCTCGAGTTGGCCTTGGGAGGCGCGTCGAGTGGTCTTGAGCTGACACGAGACGAAGATCTTGCTCGTCGGGCGGCGGCTCTCGTTGGCCCGGACCAGCACCTTGTCGGGCTGGATTTGGAGACCTTGGCTCGCCGAGCCGGCGTAGCACCTCGGACGCTGCTGCGCCGGGCGCTCGCTTGGCGAGCGGGGGGAACCGCGGCACTCGAGACGTTGGACCAACAGTGGGACCCCGGACGCGACACCACGGCCGAAGCGCGTAGTTTTCTAGGCGGTGACGCCGTCGCCCGGCGCAACCGCGTCACCCTTGGCGACTTCCAACTGAGGTTCGCCAGAGACGGGCGTTGGTATCCGTACCGTCGGTCGAGCGATGGTACCTGGGAGTCTGACGGGCCGGGACAAATTCTCAGTGTTCTCGCCGACACGAGGGCCGACATCTCGGACGAGTGAATGGCCGTAATGAGTGGCACGGTTGCAGTGTCGGGAGACCTCGCGCACTCAGAAGAGGAACTCGTGTTCTTGAACTGCTAGCGCGACCAACTCTTGCGTACTTCGCCACGTGCTGGCTCGTTGACCATGGAATCTGCACTGAGAAAGAACTGTACGATTCCACGACGCCGTTTGTATTCGTCGACGTCCTGGCGCATCGAATGATCACTGGAGGACTCGAAAGATTGTTGTCGACGCTCGCGATTGCAGGAGATGAACAACGCCAAAGCGAGTTGTTGGAGGCAAGGAGGCGGGCCCCTATTGCCGCGACAGACTTGGTGGTCGCAGGCATCGACAAGGTCCATCCTTCGAAGATTGTCACAAAACTTGCTCGACAGGCACTCTTTAAGTTGAGTAGCTCGGCTCATAGAGAGTGACAACTGACACTCGCCACTGAAAATTCAGTATTCGTTCCGCGAGCCACGCGTCTCGCGCTGCGGCCGATTAACCTCGAAAGGTTCGATCAAGGAGATGTGGTTATTTGGAACCCCGACGCTTCCCCTACCACTCGGTCTTCGTAGTAGTTGGTGTACATCGGTTCCTCTACTTCGTCGATCCTTGTTAGAACTCGAGGTCCAAGTCAAGAGGTGGCTCAGGGGGAGTGATCTCGAACTCATCGCGCAAGAGGTCCACGGGCCGATGCGCCAGCGGTGTTGTCGAAATTTCTCGTTCGATGAGACGAAGCACGGTTGTGTATAACGATGGTAAGTCATTGTCAATCGTGCCTGCCACTTCCGCGAAACTTACGTTGTCGTAGTCGTGGATCAACACGTTGCGCATTCCAGAAATCTGGCGCCAGGGAATATCCGGGTTCGCCGACGTTAGCGCCGGAGACAGGTGGGCCACTGCTTCACCGATTTCCGTGAGTCGTGCACGACACGCGTAGTAGGTCTCTTCGATGTTAAGAGATCCGCGAGATAGGTACAACTCAATGGCCTCGGCGGCCTCGGCGATATCAGCAAGGCGGTCCTGGTCTCGGTAATTCACAGAACGCGAGACTCGGCGAGAATTGCGCTGCGGCATCGTTTCTTGAGCCCGGCTGGTGTACTCACGTCAACTGGGACGCCGAGTTCTGTTTCCAAGTCATCTATCAGGCCGATACGCGTCAGTAAATTCAAAGGAGGAAGAAACTCCACCAGGAGATCGATGTCACTGTCCGGTGTGTCATCTCCACGAGCAACGCTACCGAACACCTGGACATTCGCGGCGTGATGTTCGCGGGCAATTGCGAGAACGCGTTCACGATGTTCCACCAGGAGGCGCCCCAACGGCGATTTTGCCTCGAATGTCCGTTCCATGAAGACCAATTTATCATCGAAGACGAAACTGAGCCATGACGGGACTTGGGGAGAGCAGCCTTCTCAATTTTGAACGAGAATGGTCAATCACAAGGGGTGCCATTTCGGACATGCGCATTCTCCCTTCAGAAGTTTGCGGTCCAGTCAGTTCGCAACGTCTCAACAGGCGGTGACTAGCTGATCATTGGACCGATCCAAGAAAAGCCATGAATCGTGACGAGTTTTGCGTAGACAATCGATTTTTCTGAATCGCGATATCTTCTTTCCAAACCTTCGCTGCCGCGACCGTTGGGATCGGACTGCCGCAGGTTTGGCTGACAAACTTCAACGTCAGGAGTTCTACACGATGTCGAGCCCGAAGTCGAGCGACATCACGGAGTGCGTCAGAGATCCGACGGCAATGTAGTCAACTCCAGTACCGGCAACCAGTCGTGCACGCTCCACGGTCATCGAACCACTCGCCTCGACACGAATTGACGGCGTCGTGCGAATGATGGCGACGGCAGCCGTAATCGTCTCGAGATCCATGTTGTCGAGAAGAATCATCCGACATCCCGCGCTCACCGCTTCGCGGACTTGTTCGAGTGTGTCGCACTCCACTTCAAGTCCGATGTCCGGGTGAGCTAATCGGATCGCGGCCACGGCCTTCGTGATCCCACCCGCCGCACCGATGTGATTGTCCTTCACGAGCGCGGCGTCGCCCACACCCAATCGGTGGTTGACTCCACCTCCGCATCGCACGGCATATTTCTCCAGTTGCCGCAGTCCCGGAGTGGTCTTGCGGGTGTCACGTACTTCGCAGTGAGTCCCCTCGAGGGCCCGAACCCACGCGTTAGCCGCGGTGGCGACGCCGGAGAGGTGGGTAACGAAATTGAGCATGGTCCGCTCCGCCAACAGCAGTGGTCGTAGAGGACCCGAGAGGCTCAAGACTTCTTGTCCAGCCGCGACGGCATCACCGTCGCGGCGCATGAGCGTGGCGCCCGACAGCGGAAAGGATGTCTCCTCCAAGACACCGAGTGCCACGTTGAGTCCGCACACGACACCTGGTTGTCGCGCGACAATTTTAGCTTCGGACCACTGATCGACGTCAATGGTCGCCTCAGTGGTGACGTCGGGTCCGTAGCGAAGATCCTCGTCAAGGGCGGTCGCAATAACCCGCTCGACGTCCTCAGCGTCGACTCCCGAGGAAGCGACCTCGTCGCGCAGTTGTCTATTCATGCTTCGACGAGAGTCGTGACTCGAGACGTCAGGTCGCCGTCGACGACCTGAAGGGTAATCGATCCCTCCCAGCGCGTGCGAGGTTCGGGAAAGTCGCTGCGGGTGTGGCACCCACGACTCTCCTCGCGAAGATTGGCGGCGTAGGTGATGAGTTGGGACACCGTATGCAGATTCGTCGCCTCCAAGGTCGAGAGGTCCAGCATTGTGGTACTCGCGCGAGGTGCGCTGACCAAACTTTCGAGCATGCGTTCCAGTCCGAAATGGTCGCGAACCACCCCGACGTTGGCCGACATGTGCTCGGCCAACTCGACGCGATGTAGCGGATCGACACCGTGTCCGCTCGCTGGTTCTAGAACGGCGTCGCGATGCGGGGGAGTCGTAGTGACTGAGAATTCATCGCTCAGATGACGGGCGAGTCGCCGACCCGATATCACCGCCTCGGTGAGTGAGTTCGACGCCAAGCGATTGGCGCCGTGCACCCCAGTGGCCGCCGCTTCTCCAATGGCGTAGAGACCCGGCACGCTCGTGCGTCCATCGAGGTCGGCTTGGATGCCGCCACAGGAGTAGTGAGCGGCGGGAGCAATGGGAATGAGTTCTTCGACCGGGTCGACGCCCGACTGGCGACAGAGCTGCGTGATGGTAGGAAACTCCTTCTCCAATCGGGATTTTCCAATGCCGCGCGCGTCGAGCCACAGATGCTCCAGAGGATCGTGAACCGAGTGCATTCGTTGAAACATTGCTAGTGAGACAACGTCGCGCGGCGCGAGATCGCCTCGCGCGTGCACACCTCGCATCACGGCGTTGCCTCGGGCGTCAATGATGGTTGCGCCAGCGCCCCGGATCGCCTCGCTAATGAGGTGAGACTGGCCCCGACGTCCTGGGGTGTAGAGAACGGTGGGGTGGAACTGAATGAACTCGACGTTCGTTAGTGCGGCCCCGGCTCGCGCCGCGAGGGCCAGACCGTCGCCCGTTACGTCAGCGGGGTTCGTTGACGACGAGAAGACGTGGCCGAGCCCCCCCGTGGCGACGACCACTGCGCGCGCAGTGATGACGCCCGCGTCCAGGGAATCGGTGCGGTCGTGGGCCCGTCTCCCCGCGACTACGCCCACCGCGTGGCCTGCGTTGGTGCGCAGAATATCGATGCCCACGGTGTCGTTCATGATGTCGATCTCGGAGTCGAACACTGCGTCGCGCAGAACTCGATGAAGCTCGACACCGATGGCGTCGCCCCCCGCGTGAACGATTCGACGGTGCGAGTGGCCGCCCTCGAGGCCCAGCGCTCCTGGGTCGAATCGAGCGCCGAGCTGCTCGAGGTACGCGACCGTGCTCGGCGCTGCCGCTACCAACTGACGCACCGCTATCTCGTCGCAGAGACCCGCACCGGCGATCAACGTGTCACTCACGTGAGATTCCAGGGAGTCGCCGCGACCCGTGACTGCCGCCAGGCCACCCTGGGCGAGCGGAGTTGATCCACCTCGCAGGTCCGCCTTGCATATCACGATCACTCGAAGACCAACGTGTGAAGCGCCGAGTGCGGCACTGAGCCCTGCGGCTCCGGCACCGATGATGACGACGTCTGTCTCTCGACTCCACGAATGAGCGACCGACGGCAGAAACCGGACCGGACCGATGTTCATTCACCCACCATCGACGACGTGCCGACCGCGATCATCGCGTCGACTGCGCGACGGGCGCGACTCGCGATGCTGGGTTCGACCCTCACCTCGGTCGTCCCGTCTTGGAGACAGGTGAGCAATACCTCACGGGTCGTCATTTTCATGTAGTGGCATTCGGCCCGCGGGTTCACCGCCTCCCACTTGACCGAGGGGTTGGCCCGGCGCAGTTGATGCAGCATGCCCGTCTCGGTCGCGACCAAGACCGAGGGCGCTCGGGTGGTCCGCGCTCGCTCAAGCATCCCACCGGTGGACAACACGTGGGTTCGCTCCGCCGGCAGATCGCCGGTGCCGCTCAACCATAATGCCGCTGTGGCGCATCCGCACTCGGGGTGAACGAAGATCTCAGACTCAGGGTTAGCTTCGGCCTTCTCGCGCAACTCAAGGGGACTGATACCGGCGTGTACGTGGCATTCGCCCATCCAAATGTGCATGTTCTTTCGCTGGATCGCGCGTTGCACGTGCGCGCCGAGGAATTGATCGGGCAAGAAGAGAACCTCGCGATCGATCGCCACGCCCGCGACGATCTCGACGGCGTTGGCGGAGGTGCAGCACAGATCCGATTCGGCCTTCACTTCCGCGGTGGTGTTCACGTACGCGACCACCACCGCACCGGGATGCTCGGCCTTCCATGATCTCAGTTGTGCAGCGTCGATGCTCTCGGCGAGCGAGCAACCGGCCTGCGGCTCGGGAATCAACACGGTCTTTTCGGGGGCCAGGATCTTCGCGGTCTCGGCCATGAAATAGACACCCGCGAACACGATGGTCGTCGCCGTAGTTTGTGCGGCGATCCGAGAGAGGGCGAGTGAGTCGCCGACGTAATCGGCGACGTCTTGAATCTCGGGACGCTGGTAATTATGGGCCAAAATGACCGCGTCACGATCACTGGCGAGACGACGGACTTCGGTGTGCCACTCATCGTATGACGCGTCGCAGTGTTCGCTCGTTGTGCCCATTACTGTTCGCTCCCTTCGCCGGCGGATCGACCGAGACTTTCGTTGAGACTCAGCACCAGCGGAGCCTTTCTCGGAGTTTTCGACTTATAGACGAAAACTCCATTATCACGTTACTATGGGGCGTGTCGTCACGTCAAGAAGCGAAACAGTCGGTTCTCGTCCCGGGCCGCGACATCGATTCGCCGAGGAGGTTCGAGCACGAAGTTCTCGCGGTGGTCTTCCAGGTACGGGCGGGTGTTCTTCACGTCCTGCTGTGGGAGCGCAGAATCGAGCCCTTCCAGCATCTCTGGGCGTTACCGGGTGGATTATTGGGTGAGAACGAGAGACTCGGGGCGTCCTTGAGCCGTCACCTCGCAGTCAAGGTGGACTTGACGGAAATCGGGTTTCTCGAGCAACTCGAGACTCGCAGTGACGTGCAGCGAGATCCGCGGGGTCGAGTCATCGCGACGGCGTACATCGCGTTGGTGTCGACGGACCTCAATCCGACGGTACCCGGCGACACGGCGTGGTTCCCTGTCGACTCCCTCCCGGACACTGCCTTCGACCACGCGTCCATCATCCAATCGGGACGCGAACGAGTGCGCGCGAAACTGACCTACACCAATGTGGCCTACGCGTTGGTTCCTCCGACATTTACGATTTCCGACTTAAGGTTCGTCTACGAAGCCTGTTTGGGCCACACCATCTCTGCGACCAATTTGCAACGAGTCTTGTTGCGTCGAAATGTTATTGTATCGACCGAGTCGGTAGCTACGTCACCTCCTGGCGGGGGTCGCCCCGCAACCGTCTATAGATTCAACGAGAATTCTCTTCGAATCACCGACCCTTTTGCGGTTTTTCGACCACCGAACCGAATGGGAAACTAGGACATATTCTTCCGATGCGATAAGCAAGTGATGCCCCCTGAACGACGCATGCTCCATCTCGTTTGCTGACGTTGACTGATGACCGTACTTGCCGGAATCAATTATGGAATACGGGTTGGCGGTTTCAAGGGAGCCGGCTAATCAGGCTGGGTGGAGAAGGAATTTCTTTCGAGCCTGTCGGTGTTGCGACCGTTGGGATCCACAAGCGTGAACGATCAGAGTTATGGTGGGCCGCCCGGGTCTCGATCCCGGCACTTTGAGAGTGTTTCCAGAATGTCCAGGGACGTCCATCAGCGTCCAGATCTGCTGGCCGGACGAAGTGAGATGTCCACCAACGTCCACTGACGTCCTCTCGCGTTTGTACTCGTGGCTAGACAGTTGGCTAGACCCAGACTCGTTTCATGGTCAGGTAACCATCCAGTTTCGAGGGACCGACTTGGCAAATTCTAATTGGTTGTGATCTAGTGACAACTTGGCTGAGTTGAAACAGGGCCGAAGTAACATCGTCGATAAGATTTCTATTTTGCATAATGGAGAGGTCCGTGGCCCTTCGGCGCATCGCCTACCGCTACTACGAACGCCGGCTGGCGAACGCGCTGCCCGCCGAGAACCTGCCTCGTCACGTAGGAGTCATTCTGGACGGTCATCGCCGTTTCGCTCGCAAGCAGACTAATGGCGAGTACCGGGCCAGCTACGAAATAGGCATGGCCAAACTCGAAGAATTACTCGAATGGTGTTCGGAGCTCGGTATCAAGGCCGTGACCGCGTGGGTGCTCTCGACGGAGAATCTGCGCCGACCGGCTGCTGAGCTAGATCCTTACTTTGACGTTTTAGTTGAACTCTTCCAACGACTTCCCCAGTTGGCGAAGCGGCTCAACTTCTCGCTGTCAGTCAGTGGCAGCATTGACCTTCTGCCGCCAAGTCTCGTGCTGGCGGCGAAGCATGCGGTCGATCAGGTTGGACAGGTCAGTGCACCGAGTATGGACGTCAACATCGCCTTGTGCTACGGCGGACGCCAAGAAGTCGTCGACGCCTGTCGTTCGTTGATCACTGATCTCTTGGCTGCGGGAGTAGCGCCCGACGACCTGGCGGGGTCAATCGACGCGGGGGGTCTGGCTAGCAACCTCTACGCCGCCGAACTGCCCGACATTGATCTCGTAATTCGGACCAGCGGCGAGGCCCGTCTCTCGGGCTTCTTACTGTGGCAGTCGGCCTTCGCCGAGTTCGCTTTCGTTGACCCCTACTGGCCGGCGTTTCGTAAGGTGGACCTATTGCGCGCCCTACGCGATTTCACGCGTCGCGAGCGTCGTTTCGGTGCGTAAGAAGGTCTGATCGAGATCCAATCCAGGTTTCGCAGTTTCTTTCCGCACCTATATGGCTGATGGACGCAATAGGACATTGTAGGTGGCGAGCCACGAAGGCGAGTGGCAAGCACGTTCTTTGGAAAGCTCTCGACGACGGAGGTTGTGCAGTCCTAGCCAAAGGAATCTGCGCTGACCTATTAACTAGGCGGGCGAGAAGGAATATCTCTCCAGATCTTTTCTGACGCGACCGTTGGGAACCACGAGCGTGAACGTTCAGGGTCTTAGGGTGGGCCTGTCTTATGGTGGGCCGCCCGGGTCTCGATCCCGGCACCTTGAGAGTGTTTCCAGGACGTCCAGGGACGTCCATCATCGTCCAGATTTGTTGGCCGGACGAAGTGCTATTTCCACCATCGTCCACTGAAGTCCACTCACGTTTGACGTCGTGGCTAGACAGTTGGCTAGACAGGGGATTGTTTCAAGGTCAAGCGACTATACAAATTGGAGGAGCTGATGGTGAGGGATTCGACCTAGTTCTGGGCGAGGGGTAAAAGTTCTCAGAGGAATTGCTTGCCAGCATTTACGGCACACTTCAATCTGGCTATACCAAGACTCGGTGGGTGCCGGTCAGATGAATGTCCCTCGTTACTGATGGCACTCGAACGGGAACGGTATTCTTGGGATACACCTGCTCTGGTACCAAGCGAAAAAAGCGGGCATGGTCAGCGGAGAGTGAGAAATCATGGCTAGGTATCCAGAAGATCCGTCGGGTGACGCGAAACCCTCGAGCGACGAGCCAGCTGATCGCGCCGCAGCAGTCCACACACCTCTCGACGCCGAAATTGTCGAGCCCAAGTTATCGAATGACACGCCTCATGTCGTCTACCACCCACTGCCGGCCGTGGACAGCCCCGCCCGCCGCCAAAGGGCGCCGCGACGTATGGAGCGCCATAGGACGGCACCAGCATGGATGAAGAAGATCAGCTGGCTCGTCTTCCCAATCTATGGGATCATGCGGATGCATGATAAGAACTTCGAAGAGCACTCCGAGCATTGGCAGGAGCAGCAACGAAGAAACTACGACCAGTGAGAGTTACCGTCGTCCCGTAGTTGTCACTGCACAGTTGAACGAATGCGTGAGAGGGATTGGACAAATTTCGACCTCGGTGATGTCACTCGGGCGTGCCGACGTTCAGGTGCTTATTCGACCGACGAGCCGGATGATATTCGCGCTTTACGGGCAGCTTGCGGGAGTTCTTGGCAAGAGTGGCACGAGACATCCCTACCTCAACAGGCAAATGGCAGCGGCATGGATACCCCGCAAATTAGAACTCATTGGTTCGATCAGACAATGAGTGAAGTGCGGCGTGTTTCGCGTTGAAGAAGATTTTTCCATCACGCCTAATTTCCTCTCCGGCTCGTAACTGTTGCGACCGTTGGGTTCCACGAGCGTGAACGTTCAGAACATCTGGTGGGCCGCCCGGGTCTCGATCCCGGCACCTTGAGAGTGTTTCCAGAACGTCCAGAGACATCCATCAGCGTCCAGTGAGTGTGATTACCTGTTCTGGCCCCACCGTGATCACTTGATTTGGCCCCACTTGGCTACCAGCATCGGTGAGGTTCGCCGCTAACCCGGCGGGCTGGAAGTCTTGGGCCATGACCAAG
>Ga0182030_10013568_pt1 | contig 16191 bp, 21 predicted proteins | sample 812S3MmetaG_FD_121299 | JGI IMG/M metagenome (GOLD analysis project Ga0182030, IMG submission 121299) | Permafrost microbial communities from Stordalen Mire, Sweden - 812S3M metaG (Illumina Assembly) | ecosystem: Environmental > Terrestrial > Soil > Wetlands > Permafrost | place: Sweden...
GGGGGCAAGACTTTGCGAGAACCTCTGAGCGTTGTGGCATGTATACTAATTGACACAAATAACAGACTTTTGGAAGAATTTAAGCAACCAACCATGTTATATAATTGCGAAGAAACGAAGTCGCACGATCAGGGGTTGGGCAATGCGGCTAACAGAGCAACTAAATGTCGATCAAGACACCCTATCACACCATAAACAAGAAATCCATTTTGCACTCATTATACAGTATTCTTATACATAGCGAAACACAAAGACTAGCCCGGTTAAGCGTCCAAACCGACACCGCCCCAAACCCCAGAAATCTTCACACTCAAAACCTTCGCAATCTTTTTCCTTCCAACCATATTTCCCAATTTTGAAGACACAAGCGCCATCTTCCTTTTCCGACCCTCTTCCCCATCACCGCATTTCTCAAAAGCTTCCACAAATTCTGCAGGTGTTTTCCATATCTTCTGTATCTCCAACGCTTTCTCACCCGTGACACCCCTTGTACACATCAACATTTTAAGGTATACATCCCGAAGCGTTAGAGTGTCTGATTTCGAGGCCAGTGAAGCAAAAGCTGTATATGTAATATTGTGATCCACGCCTGGCTTCTTAGTTCGAAGGTGCTCGAGGAGGGGTAGGTAGTTTCGGTCCGTGATGATATCGTTAGGCATACGATGGGGAATCACATGTAAAGGCTTGCTCTCATAGATATTCTTCAACAACTTCGTCATCCTAACCAAGTAATTGATCGTCTCGTCCATATGCTTTGTCTTTTTCACAAAGTAACCATTGACAGCCTGTGTTGAAACAATGGCTGATTGAACGGCCTCTTCATATTTGTCACCGTGCATATCGAATTCTTCAATTAGGTAGATGATATTTTTCATCCCGGATTTTCGAAGTCTAAACTTTTGCTCGTGAAATCGGCCATCTTTAATAGAACTAACGAGATCATCGAGTCTTTTTCGCTCAACGACGTAATCAAGAACGATCTCATCGCTTCCTCCGTCTATATCGGGGAGGGTCTGATTGTGTAATTTGGCAACCCAGAGGATGTCGCCCAGAGCAAGAGGCTTAACGATGGGTTCAATCCCATGTTTAGCGAGCTGATCCTGAATATGGCTGCGACCTTTACCAGATTTTGCAAATACTTCCCGGTTGTCAAGAACGAGTCGGACTTCAAAAGTACCAAGCTGGAGAACCTTTGCGTCAAATGTTGGAAGAGCCGAGGAAGTCCCGCGGGGAATGACATCTGGAACACCAATGCTGTCTTGGAATGGTGATGGTCCTTCAGGATCGGAACCCGAGTCGTTGAAATCACGCGCGTACTTTTTCGATCCCGAAGTTTCATCTTTAGATGTGAACGTGTCTGCTCCTCCCAAACCCGGACTCAAAGCCTTCTGGAAGCTTTTCGCAAGTTTCCTTCCCTCCTCAGATAGGGAAAATCTGTGCGGCCTGCTTCCTTTCTTCCACACTAACTCATGAGTTATCAAGGTATCCACTGACTTCCACGCTGTATAAAATTTTTGTGACTGGACTGGCACAGTATAGGATGAGTCGGAGTATTTCTGTGCAAGTTCAATGGTTTGTTCTTTCGTATATCCTTGGGAGTCCTTGGGTAGAGTTGCGAGAGCGAGAATGATACCATAGCCGCCGGATCTTAGTTTTGGCACGTAAGACTTGTGTTTTCTTTTCTTCGAGGGGGATGGTGACTGAGATTGCCCCTCTCCATCGGCAGCGGTAATTTGTGTTCTCTTCTTTCCCTTCCTTTGAATAGTGGGTTTCGGAAGACCGTTTTCTTCGCAATATGCCTCCATCTTTTCAGTCAAGTACTTTGACAATTTGTCACCAACGCCGGCCAGCATTTTGGACTCAGATGGATGGTCAAAAGTTAAAGGATTGGCCTTAATAGCATCGTAAGCTTTCTTGTACGCGTGGAAGCCTTTGGTGTTTCGTTCTCGGGCTTTATCGAGTAATTCCCCTACCCATTGCAGGAGCAATGGGTTCGCGCATTCGGCCGTATCGTCAGCCATTAAGGTTTAAAGGGTATTGTGCGACGTATTTTAGGCGTAACTGAGAGCAAGGAGAGCAATTTGATGCCAATTGACGTTCGCGATAGTTGTTGTCGTTAGGTGAATTTTTGTTGACGTGATAATGTAAATACGCTATCACGTGACTTACTGTTATCTGATTGACGCAAGGTTCATCCCGCCAAAAAGCGGCCACTTTGCACAACTTTATGCAAGTTTCATGCAAGAGCTATCAAACACGGTGAGCTGAGGTTTGACAAAAATAGATATGCCTCTTTACGAACATCCCTCCTCCCACCCTCATCTCTACTCTTCTCCACCATTTCAACCCAACACCGCAATCATGGACGCCGCAATTCTCGCTGCTAGCCACAAGCACCCCAAACCCGCAGACAGAACCTTCCAATATGGCACCGCAGGTTTCCGGATGAAAGCCAGCCTCCTCGACAGCGTCGTCTTTCGTGCTGGGCTGACGGCAGCCTTACGATCTCGAAAACTGGGTGGTCAAACAATTGGAATCATGATCACTGCCTCCCATAACCCTCCCGAAGATAATGGTGTCAAACTTGTGGATCCAATGGGAGAAATGCTAGAGAGCAGCTGGGAGGCATACTCAACACAATTGGCAAATGCAAAGAACGAAGATGTTGTGGCAGTCTATCGAAAGCTGGAGAAGGACCTTAAGATCAATCCCGAGACACCTGCAAGAGCTATTTATGCTAGGGATACTAGGCCTTCTGGTCCAGGGTTAGTAAGAGCTTTGATCGATGCTCTTGAAGCTACGAGTACGGAGTTCACGGATTACAAACTATTGACGACGCCGCAATTACATTACTTGACGAGATGCACAAATACAGAGGGAACACCACAAAGCTACGGTGATGTCAGTGAGAAGGGATATTACGAGAAGCTCAGCAAGGCGTTTGTCAGAGCTATGAAGGGAAAGAAGACTGTTGGGCCTGTCACTGTGGATTGTGCGAATGGCGTTGGAGGACCCAAGCTGGCAGAGCTGTTGAAATATTTGCCCAAAGGTTCGGAAGGCGGCGTAGACATCAAGATTATCAATGATGATGTGCTGAAGGCGGAGGTTCTAAACCACGAGGTAGGATTCTCTTCAGGATACCAAATTCCTAGCTAATGTCCTCAGTGCGGAGCAGACTTCGTCAAGACCAAGCAACGCGCACCTCCTTCCTCTAAAGCCGTTGCAAATGAACGCTGCTGTTCCCTCGATGGCGACGCTGACCGAATCATCTACTACTTCTCCGATCCCGAACACGGCTTCCGTCTTCTTGATGGTGACAAGATCGCGACACTTGCAGCATCCTTCATCGGTGATCTCGCTCGCGAAGCACGTCTAATTGACGAGCTCAAAATCGGTGTTGTACAGACCGCGTACGCCAATGGCGCAGCTCTGAAATATGTTGAGAAGGCGCTCGGCCTACCAGTCGTCTGCACACCCACTGGAGTCAAACATCTACATCATGCCGCCACAAAGTTCGATGTCGGTGTCTACTTTGAGGCAAATGGACATGGAACAGTTATTTTCAGTCAACAAGCATTAAAGGTCTTTAGCACAAAAACTCCCGAATCACCCGCTCAGGCTGCCGCACTCGAAACTCTACTCTCTCTAACAGACCTCATCAACCAGACTGTTGGGGATGCGCTTTCCGACATGCTCCTGGTAGAGACCATTCTAGCACACAAATCTTGGACTCCTCGTGAGTGGGATTTAACCTATACTGATCTCCCAAACCGTTTAGTGCGGGTCGAGGTAGCGGAAAGAAACATTTTCAAGACCACGGATGCGGAGAGAAAATTGGTGGAGCCACATGGGGCACAAGAGCGGATCGACGCACTAGTGAAGAAGTTCAAGGAGGGCAGAAGTTTTGTGAGACCTAGTGGTACGGAGGACGCTGTCAGGGTGTATGCGGAAGCAGCAACCAGGAGTGAGGCAGATGATTTAGCATCAAAGGTTGCGGCCTTGGTGAAGAGTGAGGGGAGTGTAAAGTCTTGAGCTGGGGAACCTACTACGAAGAACACACTTGATATGAGGATCATGAGACATGAGACAAAGAACGGAAAGACCGGAGTTCGTGTATTTTGGGGCATGGGATACGATAATATCTGCGATCATTTGAAATCAAAAGTTCTTTATCTTGATCTACCTGGTCTTCAGTCTCAGTTAAGTGACCAAGATTGACATTACCTCTCCCAATTCGCTATCTGAGTGATGCACCACCTGAAACACCATCTCAACTTCATGCTTGCGGAGAAACCTTAAGCATCCTCCAAAGAAGTACTTTTGCTATAGTTAAATTACAATAATGAATCGAGGGGATCATTGCTAACGTCATGTTGATATTAAAGCGATGTATAGATAGGATGAACGAAAATCGCTTCTATAAAGCATCTTGACAATTGAGAGACATTTCTTATGTGTGACGCTCGTGACTAGAGTAGCTCAGCCCTGAAGGTTCTTTAACACTGCTCCCTCCATTTCTCCATTCCTTCCTCCCTTCCTATCATGACCCAAGACTTTCCATATCCATCCTAGCCTCCCTCCCTCCCACTTCCCTCTATCTCCTCACCCGTGGAATTCCACCCTCCACTCTATCCCCACACCACTATTCAGAAACCATCAAATAAACCAAAACAACCGGCCACGCAGTACTCAGCAACACCGCACTCAGCGCCCCCCCTAACCCAACACTATTCTTCCCTCTCGGTCCCCTCCACCTATCCGTCAACGCACACGTAGACCAAATCATCGCCATCGCATACACGGATGCTATCCAGAGGATAAGAAGGACTAATTCGTTGTGTGCGTCGGCCGCGCCGATCACGTCGACGGAGGTGTCGACTACGGTTGTCGAGTGGAGGTTGTCAAGAAGCCCCATTTTGTTTGAGGAGATTGGGCTTGATGGAATTTGTCGAGACTTGACTTCGTAGATTGAGTGAGGGTGAGGGTATAGGAAATGGAAATGAATGTAGATGTTGACCCGCAACAATTCGTTCGATACCGCACAGCGCAAAATTATCCAGAACGAAGAGAAATCGGTCGAGAACAAAAGAAAAAGAATCAAAAACAATGGGGCACCTGCCATCCAGTATATGAATCAGCTATCATCTGAATCAAGGCGCAGTCCCACTAATGTCACGATGTGACAGATCGGGCCATTTCCCGGACCGCTGGGCAAGGCATGACACCGTTTCGGCCATTCCCTATGACCCGGTGCTGTCATCGGAAGTTTGATGGCGTTTCACTTGGGCTGATCTTACATTGGACGGCGTGTGTTTTCGCGTTGGCTCTGACGCTTTTTGCGTGAGATGTGCCAGAGTTGGGACGTGCCGCGATCTTGAGACAGGGAGGGTTACAAGCTCAGGGGTTAAGCGAGAATGGCCGCTTATGTGGTGTAACGGAAATACCCCTCCCCTGTGAGAACTTAAATTGGATGTTAAGCTTTCCTTTGGAATTCCATTCGTTTTACTTAGAAAAATATTAATGTGAGCCGCATGCTTTGCTTCATCTAATATCTAATTTCGTTCCATCCATTCTCTCTTCAAACACAAAACTCAAGTCGGGCCACAAGTGGAACAATGGGATACTAGAAAGTCTCGAAGACCAATGGATTGAATTTTGATTTATCTTTTTGTGATACATGTGGTAAGAATATTGTGCCGATCCGAGGCTCCAAAAGTGCTTGCCTTTATTTATCTTTTCTCTTTCGCCTCCCTGTACGTATATACTGTCCCAGCGAGCCGGCGCCCCTGGCAGCATTAGGCCATCCCTCCCATCTCGGTATCCCCTCCAGGATCAGCTCCTTTCCCTTTGTCAGCCATTTCATTATCCATATCTTCACCCTCCAGTGGCCATTGATACGATGTCGAAGCTCTTTGCCATACCCTGTTAAAAGCAGCCATTGGCGACTCTCTATTTGGGGCTTTTGCTAGATATGTAAACGTAGAAGTACCCTCAGGTAGGAAGGTCGTAATAATAATTCCACGCTTTTGCATCTACGACTTTTGCATCCTCGTCTGTCACCATGTCCACACCTTCAGCCTACAAGATATGTTGAAATGATTGTCTTTCTTAATTCATCCCCATCATCAGGGAGCCGGCGCCTCGCCAGTAGCAACTTGGATGAAAAGTAAAACCCAAAATAACGAAAACCTGAGCCATCCGCCGCTGGCACAATTAGAGTCCAAACTTTACTCTCATAGATAATTTTCTGGGAGTAGCGTGAGCTTCAAGAAACTCGTCTCCTAGTACTAGCTGATAAGGAGGACTTGGAGAGCTAGGTCGAGGTGGGGCGGTCTCCACAAGAGTAGTTTAGGTGACTCCTACTCAACCTGCACAATAACAGAGCTGTAACCCTTTAATAAGTGAATTGTTAAATTTTAAACTTTTTGTAGAAACAAATCTCGAAATTTAATATTTTCTGGTATTTTATTCTGCTATATCATATAATATTTTCTAAAGCTCTAGTTGGCTAGGGTCGTGTGCATATATTGTATAGGTTGTCATATTGTGGCGCATCAAAGCGTGTTAACATGAGCAATTAACGCACGTGCTACGAAGTCGTTTATTGACATCCAGTTAAAATTATCTTCACCAACTTAGGTGTGGGATGCCTTGCACCCTTCTTTTCCAACGCAGTGATACATATTAGGAGATTAAAATTCCCTCTTTCTCTGCGCTCAGAAACTCATCTTTTCTTTCTTCCTCAATTCCGCCTTTATTGACAAAATCAAAGCGCATCAGACGCCACTCAAAGCACCTACCTAATCAATTAAGCTTGCAAACATCCAAAATGTTATTGTTCCGTCTCTTTCTTCTTCTCATCTTGTCCCCACCTCTTCCCTTAGCTATAAGGAACGATGAAGACCTCCCAAGCACCTGTTTTATCGGCAAGATTTGCGCTGGGGGCTTTATGCAGCAATACACTATCTATGAAGACCACCCGTATTTGACTGTTGAGAGGCCTATTACTGGGCGCATCTTTGAAGTTTCGCAGACCGTTGGGGAGAGAGATGATGGGGGCCATGAAGCAGATCCTCAAATGCCTTTCGTTCCTCCTGGTCTGTCGATCCATTCCCTTCTCTTCCCTTCCTACCTACCTACCTGTTGAAAATGCGACATCATTTCGCAAGAATACTTTGTTTTAATACTTGCGTAGAAATTTAACCTAAGTTAATTAAATTATAGCACCACATAGCCGAGTCTACACTGTTACGACCTCGGCAACCAGCGGCCTCGGCAGCAACGGCTGCACTCTCGACTTCAACAACCCCTGCAACAGCTCTGTCCAATTCTACCACCACGGCAATGCCACCATAGCGGTGCGGCCCCTACCCTACTTTCCATCCCCGCCCACGTGGAATAACATCATCCCCCTGATAGAACCCGTCGTTCTGGGGACCTACGGCGGGGAAGGAGATAAGCCGTGGGAGAGGAATTCGTTTGAGCATTTTACGGGTGATGTTTGTGAATATATGAATAAGTCAAACTGTGGTTATAATACGCAGACTTTTGTGTATAGCATTGACGAGAGAGTCAAGGAGACGGCGTCGGTAACGTGGACTCAGACGTTAATGAATAGTAATATTTGGGTCGGGATTTCTGTTAATTATACTTGCTAGGTATAGTACAAGTGGAACGGATCACTTTATGATGGATGTAACAGAGGAAGGGGCTTTGGTGGTTATGTTGATGGGCGTTCAGGTCCCATTTATGATTCATGGTGTACAGATTGAACTATTCCTCTATCAATTTCATGATATTGATCTGTTGAATATTCACTCTGACTCTTATGACCCGACATTTCAGAAGATGCTTAATCTTGAGTAATCTTCAATTATTTCTTTGAGTCTTTTAGAACTACGACTTGGGTTAGGGATCATCTTGCGTTTCTTGAAGAGAAGTTTAGCTAAAGAACATTATCCGCAAAGGAAGTTAATAATCCCCGACTAAGGCTATCTTTAATAACAGATATATGCGCACCTTTAATCTTCTTTCCCGAAGTATAGAGTAAGGTATCACTCTCCGAATAAATCCAGATTCTGACGATGAGAAGAGTAAGTAAAAGGCGAAAATGGGCATGGAAATATTCGGCCCTACCCTGAAGTTGTACAAGTAGGCGTCGGCGTTGTATAAGGCGTTGGAGTTGATGAACTGCTAGTCCAAGGTATCGAAGACGTCGAAGTGGGAGTTGTAGTTGTTGAGGTTGAGGTGGTATAAGCACCAGAAGTCGTGAGAGCAGTAAAACTAGTAAGAGTCGAAGACCTCGTAGTAGTGATTAAAGATTTAATAGTCATGGTGGTGTGCTGTGTAGTTCTTGCGAGGGAAGTACCAGCAAGAAAGGCAGTCAGAAGAGGAGCGTAATTTCGAGACAATATCGTGCAATACATTTATAAGATTATGACGACAAAACCAACAAAAATATTCTGGCAGGGCCGTAGTTCAGACTTTATGATCAGTGTATTTTGCGTATTCAAGACCCTGCGAAAATCTTAGACCCAGTGATATCCCCCTTCAATACTGAAGAAAAAACATCATTTCAGCCCGGCAGTGCCTAAAATGGAAGAAGGTGGGAAGAAGGGGCAATGTGCACGTGAGGTGAAGGAATTGAGACGAACTAAACGAAAACGACTGAAGTGGGTATATTTAAGATTAAAATAAGTTGCGCCTAAATTGTATATTGCGCGCTTGCTTTGCTCCATGGAGCCTGGATTTACCTTGCCAGGAGCTGTGAACTGCAAAATGAAATGAGGCTGTACTCTTCAACATGCTGTCATACTAATTTCTGTGGCGATGACCAACGACCTGATCTCCTGAGTAAGTTGAAGTAGAAGGAATGAGACGGAGAATATCGAAGAAAAATCTGTCACAAGTCACTAGAGGAAGGCGACAGACGACCGAAGGTTTTTTTTGTGAGAACAATTCTCACAAAACATTGGTTTTGATTCTCACGGAATGCCACCACAAAAGAATAGGGGGAAGCAGGGCTGAAAAACCAACAACCGTACCAGTTTCAGGACAGCGAGCCAATTCCACCAGCTTACCACACTCCCCAACCGCAAGCTCTCACCACATGGAAAGTCATAGGTTCACGGTAATTCAACCCTGGGAGCATGTTCTGATCTGTTCTGCCTGCCAATATGTTAAAAGGTCCCTATCCAGGCTTCTGTTATTATTTCATGAGGATGGAGTTTTGTAAATAATCTTCAGATCCTAGTTAGCCTCGTCATCACTTATACTGTCACTGCATCTTAATAGATTCAAAGAGCTGAGGATGGGATTCGGATTAGGTTCCTAATTAAATCCGTGCAAGATTGAAAGAAAAGCCAGAACGGATTTCTTGCTTTGCCGGATTCTCTAGGAAGCTATAACCTGGCCACAAGGTAGTTGCCAAAATGGATTCCTACCTATAGTGCTCAGGCTGACTCGGAGAGTGCTCCAGATTCTCAGGCAGGACTGAGGAGCACTCATCCTCGGCTCAGTTTAGAGCGGCGACTGCTCAGGTCCAGAGACGGAAATGGACTTTGGTGGGCTCAGATTTGTCTGTAATTATAGTTATAATAATTACAAATCATATATTGATTGTCCACGTACTCATATGTCACACATAGAAGCAAATGTCCTCACGGACACACCACCGATGGGATAACTTTAGTCTAATACACACCAGCTGTTATAACTCAACCAAACTTGTATTTCTAAATATCTAATACCGATCAGCTGCTGTTTGGATTTTGCCACAGATTCTCCATCAGAAAAAACCAAGCTTGGCTTCGTCAGATCTCATTTTTCTTATCTTATCATCGTGGGATGATTTGGATGATTAAATTAAGAAAGAAGAAATTATATCGCTACTTCAAGCACCGAGCTAGGTATACTGGTTTGATGCACAACTCATAGCCAACTGAGTCTTAAGGAGAGGAAAAGTAGTAATGTGGAGAATTTGGCTATAACATAATGATCTTGATTCCTTGAATATCAGATTATCTGATCCCAAAAATACAAAAAGTTGCGCCAACAATTCCCAAACATCACGATCCGCAGCTTCAGAGATAATTGTATCTACTTGCTTTTCTCGCCCCTTTTCTGTATGTAGCCTGATATATAGAGCACTTTCCTGGGCACTAAAACCTCATGCACCTTCCATTAGCGTGTCCTCGGTTCCTTCCATTGGTGTGTCAGCATGTGGTAGAGCACTTGCGCCGGGAGCTCCTGCACGTGTAAGTCCTGATTCTAAGTCTTTGAAATTCCAGTTAACGTGCGGTTTAAACCCTGCCCCAAATCTTTCAAATCCATCCTTGAGAACAGACACCAGTTCTTCTCGATTTTGGGATCTTGCCACTGCGTTTATGTGAACGTACTGTCGAGGAATCCTAGAATCGTCATCGTGAGTTTGATATGACCACGGTTTTTGTGCCGGGTGTATGAGGTTTGCCGACTTGGTTGAAACTATTCTCAAGTCGGCATCACGCAAGCACTTCTCTATTAGTTCCCCTTCCTTTCCTAGACTTTTATCAAATTGGTCGGCGTTTAGTTTAGCTGCGACCACAAGCAGCCATAAGGGATCTTGAGAACCTTGACCCTCTAATGGTTGTATATGTGGAGTCCAGAAGTTTACAGAGATTGGGGGTCGGGGACCGAGCTGAGGAACAGGAGGAGGGGGACCCTGTGGTTGCCCAACACTATTTCGACCTGGAGTGATCATCATAGGAATAGCATAAACCACTCCCAAAACAAGAAGAGAAGTCACATGAAACAAAATATTGAGCTTCATATTGTTGCTGAAAAGTAAAGTAAATAGATGTTGAAACATTGGGGAAATTGAGTTATACTTCTCTGTCTGTGGAATAGGCCATACTTATATCCCTTTGTAAGGATCATAATTTGTGAAAACACTCGAATCCTTCTCTAAGAAATCTTGAACGCAACTGCTTCTGTACAAAAATAGATATACAAAGCCCCACAATATGCTCCTTTAAAGGATTGGATGAGGGTTTTTATTGGTGATTGTATATTGTTACATAATCTTCAGGGCGGAGTCTCTAGGCGCAGCTTAGCACAACAAACGAATATACCAAGATGCTGTGGCTGTGCAGATCCTATGCGAGTGGGTACAAAAGACTCCAATTCTGGTCCTCGGACATACACCGTGGCACAAATTCTGGTGTTTCATGGCGAGTCATGGGACGCTAAAACTCGCGACTTCGCTGGGCAAGATCTAGGTAGTCGCTAACATACATATTCATCCCGTCAGACGGCATTCTCAAATAAAATACTTTGGTTTTAATTCCCCAAGATAGAAGAAGTTACGTTTAGAGCCTGTGTATTTGTCAGGAAATCTATCATGTGATTCCAACTAGCATCACTCGGAGCTAAAGCTTGATACCCACCCCAATTAGTACGGTTGACATTATTTCTCACATCCTTTAACTTTAATATCATCCCTCCAGAAACCCGGACTTGCGAAGTCACTACTCCCTTCTAAGAATTGTGGGATCCTTTGATATGTTGGATCTTGGTCGGCACATCCCAATTGGTATTTTCCCCAACTTTTTCAATTCTCCTCGAAAGCATTCCACCAAAATATCCAGCTCTCATATTTTGAAAGCAGTTCTATTTGAAAGTGAGGTGTGGGACCCTTTGAAGGAGTTTCTTTACGGATTTCATCGTTTAATGGACGGTACTTCAATCCCTTGCTTCGAATTCTTCTTCTGCGACTATCTCAAAGCTTCCCAAGAAACCTCGCACTATACTTCCTCGTGCTCCTACACATTCAGGAGATACCTTCGAGGGCATTCTAGAACGAAACCCGAGTCTCAGGTAACATATACCTACTTTGCCAACGAGCGTGTCCATTCAGTGCCGACTGAAAAATACTTCAATTTTCTCATATGGGGAAACGCGGGGAGCTATCGCTTCCAGCACTTTATCACCAATTGTTTCTGCCCTAATGAGCGAATGACCAGGACCTGAGACGGCACAAGTTTGAATATGGTTGGCAGAAGAAACCGCAACGCCCTCCGAAGTAAAGATCGAGATCAGTGAAATATAATACCGAGCTTCATATTCATTGCAATTTCGCTTCGAGGTAGGAACCATCACTTGATCGAAGGAATGCAGTGAAGATTGTCGTGTATATCTTCACCCGCGGAACAGCCAACCATTCCATGTTTTAGGAGCGAACCCGATTCTCGCTAAGAATGTGCCCAATCTATTTTAAGGGCGCTCAATGCACCTTGAAGGATAAAAATCTTGGACGCTATAAAAAACTCGGTTCAAGGATTGGGTGGCGTTCTTTTTAGCGTCTTGGCGGGGCACAGCCCGAGACGAGATCGCGGTGGCTGTGTAAGATCCTCTTTGATTTATTATTAGACGAAGGAACATCATAAGATCTGGCCTTCAATCTGTCAAGCACTAAACCTCACAAACTCTAGTCTGCTAGGAGTGGCATTTTCGGCCCGTGACTTACCTAGGTATTGCAAGGATGCACTTCTTAAGAACTGAGAGAATAGAACAATTGACTGAGGCGCGTTTAGAAATAAGATAATTCCATTTGGTAACAATTAGAGAATACAAAGAAGTAGAAGCCGAGTTTATAAAATCGAGAAATCCCTATTGGGTTTAAATATCAGACGGAAGACCCACAACAAGGACCGTCAGAAATACTAACAATGGCCTACTACCTCTCCAACGTACCGTATCCTGACAAACCATACAACCTAGAAAGAGTGCTGTCTACATCCATAAACCATCTTCAATGGACCCGCAAAATAATATAGATCATGACCCTGAATTTCCAATCATATGGTCGATGCGCCGTAAGTAATCCATGTATACCCATGTCCTCAGGCGGAAAACAAGGTAAATGCCGACCTGTACTTCGGTATGATCGAGAACTTCAAGTCGGTCATTATTGTTACGAGTGTCGTCCACTTCGTGCATCCTTGTGCCCATCTTGTGAAGAGCAAGGTGGAGCGAAGGTGCAAAACACAGAAGGAGCGCCTGAGCGCATGCCCAAAGACAAGATTTTGCAGTGAGATCAAACATGTTGTCTAAATAGAGGATCGAAGAGGAATGCAGATTCGATGCATGAAATCCAATAACTCGCATGGTTGCCTCACTCGAGGGTTTGGTTTCAATTAAAACGCTTCAAGCTGAGCGATGATGCCTCTTCTGGATCCTTAATCCGCTCTTCAATGGGTTTCTCAAAAGGAATTTGCTTCACTCGAAACACGAGGAAGATAGGGGATACTACTACCTCGTCTTCAAGCTTAATACCTTCTGCCAGGTATTAGGCCGTCTGATCTCACTTCATGAAAATATTTATATCTTGTCCTTCCCGCAATCCTGCTCGCACTTATCTTTGCTCAAGAACCAGAAAATTGACTCCAGAAGTGCATCCTCTCTTCTCAAATTTCACCCTCGCCGCCGTTGTGTCTCTGTCAACACCTTCATAGTCCTCGAATCCAACTTCCGTTGGTTCTATAACGAAGGTTACACTATTTGTATCAACAGCAAATTCAACGCAATTTGCCCTAATGTCACAGCCTGCGCAGTAAACTGCATCCTGGAGGGAGGGAGTAGACTACTCTACTCATAGAGTGTCTACTGATGGTGATGCGTTGTCGCTGAATCTCTTTGTGCAGAAAGCAAATGTCACGACTTTGTCTTCGCCGAAGGTGTATCTCCCAGCTAATGAAAGCGTTTACGACTTTTTTCAATTGCTGAATCAGGAGTTCACTTTTGATATTGATGTGAATTAGTTTCTGTGTGGGGGGGCTTTACTTCTCAGAGACGAGTCCGACTGGTAGTGCGAATGAGTTGAATACTGCGGCTGCGGGTACTGAAGTGGGTATTGTGATGCGTAGCGTCCGTTGCAGAACTTTATCAATGGAGTGGTAGGATACATCCCTAGTCTTCGTGTGAAGTTTACTGATATCTAGAGGCAAAACTTAACGGTGACTGCTGCAACGAGATGGATATCTGGGAAGCTAATAACGCAACCACAGCCTTCAATCCCCATCCTTGCAATGCTACAGGCGTCACGCCTTGCTCCGGTGTCGAGTTCGAGTATGGTAGCGGCACAAATCACTAGTGACGAAGACAGTTGAGACTACAATGCTTACAGAAAGGAAATCACTCATTCTATAGTACGGATCTTACATTTCATACGGTAAAAAGATTCACAGTTGTGATACAGTTTAATAATGACAACTTATCTACTGGCACCCTATCCGAAATCCGCTAGCTCTATATCCAAAATGGAGTCCTGGAATCGACCTTGGGAACTCCATTTTAGATAACTTCTGCACAGAGCACAAAAAGGCGATTAGCAGCACGGATACTTTTGAAGTCAGAGGCAGGATATCAAAGATGGGAGATACGCTTGGAAGGATTATGGTCCTAGCACTGAGTATTTGAGATGATATTGGAAGTGCGATGCTGTGGCTTCACGGTACCTATCCGAAAACTTCCACGAATGGAACCACGGAAACGTTGAGGGGAATTTGTAGTGCTGATAGTGGGAATGCGACGACGTTGACAAGGAAGTGTCCGGACGCGAAGGTCGCAGTTTTGGGAATTAGGAGAGGTGAGATTGGGAGTACAGTTGCAAAGCACTCTTAGTCTTTGTTGAGAAGTCCACCCCATTAACTTCCCTCACTTTTGAATAGACTCAGATGTAGCAGATAATACCAGCGCCTTGCACATGACCAAATTAAGCAAGCTAGACAATCAAATCAATTACATCTGACCAATCTGATTTTCTTTTTCAAAGCTAGGCAAATCGTCAGCCTCAATGAATGGTCCAATTCGCTGATCAAGTGAAATGGCTTTAAATCCATGCACCATATAAAACTTCCTCACATATGCAAAGAGGGCTTCTTCCGCTGTCAACTCCTGACCCGGCGTCGCCTCAACATCATGACGTCTTTTTATCGTGGTAAGAATTGCCAGACAAATTTTCGCGAGGTATGTATGAGCGAGACTGCTATTGAGTCGTTGGCAGAGGTATTCCAATGCAGATGGATGAACTAAAAAGAGTTCGTCGTCTTTGGCAGCAATGAGTCCTTTACAGCAGGTGACTACTTTTGCGGTATCGAGTGGTTTCAAAGCTTTCTCGGCTCCTTCGCTCAGGCCTAGGCTGAGAGCCGCGATAATATCGCGTGCACGTAGAGGCCAGTGTGGCCAATAGTTTATCAGTTTATCAGTTTTATCAGTCCAGTCCAGTCCAGTCTAGTCTAGTCCAGTTTAGTTTGAGGTTTTCATAGTTCAGTTCAGTTTCGTTTAGCAAAATTTATATTAGTTTAGTTTAGTCTAAACTATTAGTTCTGATTACATATAAAGTCAAGTACTAGGCTGCTTTTTATAGCTATATAGAAGCCTAGACAGTAGTCTACTGTAGCCTATTGTGTCTACTAATTATATTTATATATTTAGTTAATTATTCTTTTTTATAAAGCAATAAATAAGACTTATTTATTTATTTATTTATTTTTTATAAGTTAGATTTCTTGATTAGAATTTAATACTATAGTATAAACTGTTATAGTTTTTTAATAGTCTGATAATTTATTAATAATTAATAGTAGATAATCTAAAGTATTTTATTTATTTTTATTTTTATTTTTATACAAAAACACAATTATAGATCTAAGATATAGAATTATAATAAGACTTTATATAATATACAAATTATTAACTTATACAAAAAGATACTTTGATAGTATAAGCTATATTATAAAGAGTATTTGAAGTCTAGAGGTACTATTAATATATTGGGGTATTTAATTAAGATTTATAGTATTAATATAGTATTTTTATAAGTTATAAAAGTCCTTTCTTAGCAAATCAGTATAAAAGAAGCTATAGCTCAGAACCAAGAAACTAGTTATAAACATCGCCACCTAGCTAAAGATCTAGATATAGATTGTATAATAGATTTTATAGTACTAAAATATCTTTATGTATAATAAATAATTGTGTATATAGTTTTTTTTTATATGGTTTTTTAAGAGAAATTTAGGGCTTTACTTTATTATCTTAACTTAAAAGTGAATATTTGGCTTTCTAATTTGTATATATTAATCTAAATATGGATACTTTGTATATATAAAAATAAGTAATTATAAATATAACAAAAGATCTAATTAGTAC
>Ga0182030_10013571_pt1 | contig 16189 bp, 6 predicted proteins | sample 812S3MmetaG_FD_121299 | JGI IMG/M metagenome (GOLD analysis project Ga0182030, IMG submission 121299) | Permafrost microbial communities from Stordalen Mire, Sweden - 812S3M metaG (Illumina Assembly) | ecosystem: Environmental > Terrestrial > Soil > Wetlands > Permafrost | place: Sweden...
CTGGCCGTCAGTTGCTTGACAAGCTCGTCAAGCTGATCGTCATCCAGCCAGTCGTTGATGATCTTCAACTGCTGGCGCAGAACCGGCAGCAGGAACACCTCGGTAAAGCTCTCGCGTCCCGTGTCCTCGGGGTGCTGCTTGCTGTCGAGGTCCTTGATGGTCCAGCCCAGACCGTGCAACTGATCGAGCAAGGGTTTCTCGACGTGATTCCGCTCGTCGAGTTTAAGCGCCCTTGCGAGTTCGTCGTCCATGGGCATGTCTCTATTCTCCAGATTTCAGGAACAGTAACCTCTCGCGCTCCTCGTCATTCTGAAAACGGAACTTCCACCTATCTTCCATAAACCGGAGCAACTTCAACCCGCGCTCCCGGATTTCCTCAGGCCCCCAGGATTCATACTGGGAGACTTCGATCTCAGAGTGAGAGCCGTCGTAGTAACCGTGCCGGAGCCTCTCACCGCTTGCGTTATACTTTGCGCTTTTCTTTATCTCGAAACTGTCATTCTGCAGCGAGGAATTGATCGCTGCCGAGAGCAGGAGAAGATTTCCAAGGCTTCCACTAAATGCCGCCCGCTCCTTTTTCTTGTAGCCCTTGAACGCTTTGGCCCATGCTGCCGTCTCAGTCTGCGGATAAATGTGCTCAATCGAGATCTTGTCCGTCTCCGTTCTTAGCAGATCGCTCCAATCAACCTTTTTCTGGATTCCGGCACTCAGAAGGTGCAACTCGTACTCGTAAAGAAAGTAGAGACGCCCTGCCCAGCCGTAGTAACCGCTTCCATTTTGGAATTTCTTATAAAGGAGGTTGTCGAACTCATCGATTCGAAAGGAACCATCTTCGTTGAAGTATGCAGACAGCTTTTCTTCTAGTCTTTGTGTAATCACATCGAAGTTGCTTTCCCGCCGATCAATCATCCTAGCAGCGCTATAAAACTCGCTACTCCCGAAATTAGCCCTAGACGTGCCGAGGCGGAACGCGATAAAGATGAATCGCTCGATCTGCTTGAGAAGTCGCACTCTGTTTGCCGGAGTTTCAGTCCTCTTCAGAATTGCCATGACTAGCGGTCTGAAGTAGACGATTCCAACACGGTTAATCCGGTCAATCCATTCCTGCTCCGTCGGAGAAAGGCTCTCGGCTAGGTAAGGATTGAACGTGTTAAACCAATGGACGGCGGACTCCTTCAAGCTTAGAACGAAGTCCAGAATCTCCTTTGGTTGGAGTTCTGCCGTGATCGGCGTAGGAGTCTCTTCCAGTTCAATGCCATTGCTGTCTTCTGTATCATCGGGGTTTGATTCTGCTTCCTGCTCTTCAGAAGATTCCAAAGCAACCGCACTCTCAATCTTCTTGTGTACTTTCTGTGGCGTGAAATGTTCCTTGAGCAGGAAGTTGATGTAATCTTTCCCTGTCTTGCGGGAGTACTTAAAATACATGGTCCAATGAGCACGGAGAAACTCGTCGTCCTTTAGAGGAAAAGTCTTATTCCGTCCAAGCTGATAGTAAACCTGTTTCCACGCCTCATTGATGGTTTCGCGCAAACTTCGGCGCTCAGCAGGATCTAATTCATCGTCACTATACAGCGTAGTCAGATAAATCAGTCGGTTCTTGAGCTTCTCCAAATCTGATAGTTGCTTTCCCCGATTGTTCATCGTCTCAAAGGAAACAAATACATCGAATTCGTCCTTGATGATGAATTCGTTGAAGAGAAGCCTCTTGGTGAGCGTGGCATAAACTTCCTGTAGGCCACGCTTGCCTTCGTGTGCATAAAGCTCCTTAAGCTGCTCCTCGAAATAGAGTTTTGCGTTGCTGAGGTTGAGTGTATAAAAGGTCTCTTGAATCGAGCCGGGGCCTGCCTCATTCAGAATCTTGTACCGGAGATACTCGTAGCTTGGATTGTCTACCGCGTACCCGAACTTGTATGTACGGAAAGTATCCCCGATTGGCTTGTTGCGGAACAGGTATTTGCTTTGGACTGCGCTGATGTTGAGGGTTTCCGAAAGATAGATTGTCTCGTCTGATTTACCAGCGTTCTCCGGCAGCGCCCTGAACAGATCGACAAATGCCTGAAGGAAGATGATGAAGGTCGTCAAACGCTGCTGACCGTCGACGACGTGATATAGCCTATAGGAGTAATCGTCAATCAACCAGAATTCCTTGTCGCTCTCCTTGATCTCTTTGGCTGGAATCTCCTTGAGCGTCAGGACGCCCGTGTAGTGGGACCGGTCATCAGGAAGATTGACCAGGTCCTCCCAAAAATCCTTAAGTTGGTCATGCTTCCAGGCATAGCCGCGCTGGTAGTCGGGAATCCGGAAAATCTTCTCTTTGAAGAGGCTGTCTAATGATTTTGGCTCTTCCATCGGCGTCTTGATTCCTTTCAGTGAGCGTGTTCCAACTCCAGTAATGGCGTAACGCGCTTCCTGCCAGTAAGCAGGTCTTGCATGAGGCCCATTTTAAGGAGCTTCAGCTTATTCAATTGGTTCCTATTGATGCGTTCATGGTCTTCCGTGCCGCGAAGCCGCTCCTCGATTCGTTGTTGCTCTTCAAGCGGTGAACGCGCCACGACCAGAGAAGTAAGAATCTCAGTATTGAGATTGGGCATTGTCGAGCCTACGGCATGAATCGACACCTGCCTCTGAGTCGTATAGAAGCGATAGATTTCTGCTGTCCACCGCGGTGATAGAGCCTTCAATGGGGGGCGCATGAGAAGACACCCCGTACCGCATATCCAGCCCTCCTGCACCTGTTGGATCACGGCACACTTGGACAAGTCTCCTCTACGTGCAAATATCAAGTCGCCGGGAAGCATCCTGTGCCTTGCCAGTGCCGTAGCCTTCAACTCTGAAATCTGAGCTATATCAGCCGTATTGATATGCCCCGAAATAATATCCTGAGGCATCACGACGGGAATCCCTTCGATTACATATTCATGCGAATGCAACTGACTTCCAAAGGGTCCTGTCTGTACATGTCCACCGTAGTCAGAGAATATCTTTCCAAAAGATGTGGCGCTCCAATCCTGCGGAATCCTGCCAAGCGGAGAGTCTTTGAATTCGTGGGTGGATTCGGAGCGGAGGTTGCCGTGTTCGTCGATGCCGAGTGTGAGCAGGTCTTGCATCAGGCCCGTTTTGATGCGCTCCTGCTTGGCAATCAACGCCTCCGTCTGCCCAATCGCCCGGTCCACCGTCGAAAGCATCTCGGCAATCTTCGCTTGCTCGCTTTTCTCGAGAGGGAAATCGAACTCAATGAGCTTTAACTTCTTCTTATTGAGCGTTGCGCCTTTGATTGCCTGGTCAACGCCTTGAAGCAAGTCCCATTGCTGAAGTCCGTGATAAAGATAATCATGGACTAAGCTATCGGACCGGAGGCCCGCTATCGCCTCGTTTGTGTAAAGAGGACATCCAGCAATAGCTACACGCCCAATGGAGAGCTTGAAGCTGAGAAGAATCGTTCCCGCAGGTTGCAGCTTCGCATTTGAATGTTTCACACCTGAATCGGTGATGGATTCTGCCGTGCGGACTATCACCTTCTGATTAAGGTCTCTGATCGACACCCAGGTATTTAATTCGTTCGTCGAATCCCAATACTCGGCTACATCTCGAGAGGGTGTTCCTCCGATTTCAATGGAACACTCTTTGCCCAACTGACTTCTCTTCCATCCGGTCAGATCGCTCATGCCAAATACCCCAATCCCGCCAGAAATCCATTCAGCGTGTTGAGGGTTTCGGCTCGGTTCGACTCCAGCGTACGCGTGGAGACGGCGTACTTGTCCCAGAGATTCTCGACCGCTTGCACCAGACGGCGCTTTTCGGCGTTGAGGTAGCGATTGAGTTCCGCGCTCGCGAGGTCGTAGAGCTTTTTGAGGATGAGCGTCTTGGCTTCATCCTCGGTGAGCTGGCCGCCAATCGAAGCGAGCAACGCATCCGTTGCGGCAATCTTAGCTTGGAGCGTGGCCTTGTCTTTTTCCAGCGCCTTGATCTTCTTTTTCTCGTCCTTCTTGCCGGGGTCAAGGCTGGCGAGCTCTGCATCGACCTGCGCGAGTAGTTTTTGGTTGTCTGCTTTGAATTCCTCCCCGCCAAGCCGCTTGAGCTGAATCTTCAGTTCCAGTTCGCTCGCCAAGATGCGCTGCTGGGCCTTGCTCTCCTTGATGCGTTTCTCAATCTCCATGATGGCGTTGAGTTGGGCTTTCAAGCCTTCGCGTTCTTTGCTGGCCGAAGCGCCGGTGCTGTTCTCCAGATCGTCGATCAGTTCTTTGAGCGCCTTTTTGATGACGGCGGCAGTGACGGTCTCATCCTCTTCCGGCTCGTAGGCTGCGACCTCTTGCGCCGTCTCGACGGCTTCGGCGAGTTCGCTCTGCGCCTCGGCAATCTTGGCCTCCAGCGCCTCTATAGCGTCAGCCTCAGACAGGAAGAAGGCAGCGATGAGGTAGGAGTCGGGAATCAGCGTGTGGTGCCAGCCGGTGGAGATGATGGTTTTGAGGTCATAGCGAATCTGCTGCCACCAGTTGACGAAGACTCCGGCACTTTGGAACTCGTCCAGCACGCCGAGGGGAACGAGCTTGCCGATGAGCGTGGTGATGAGTTCGTGGCGAACTTCGGGCATCTTCTTGCCGTTACGAAGCTCGGCAAAGTCGTCCTGGGCCACGCTCCACCAGTTGGCGAGCACCTGGCCGTGGGCTGCAATGGCCCCGAGAAGGGCCGGATCGGCCTCCAGCATGGATTTGATTGCTGCCCTGGCAGCAATGGCCGGAACGAAGGCCAGATAACCGGGGCGCTCGGGCTGGAAGAGAGAGGCGGACTGGACGCCGAATTTGGCGAAGTCCGATTGACGGGCCACAACCTCGGCCTCCGGCACGCCGCCGATGAGATGGGCCCGCACGTCTTCCGGCTCCGGATCGGGCGTGTTGTCCACATAGCGGCGGATGTTGAGGTTGTAGTCGTGCGTGTCCACGATCTCGGTTTTGGGAACGAGGCGGCTGTACTTGGGCAGTTCGCGCTTGTGAGCGAAGACGTAGGTGATCTTCTCGATGTCCTCGGGGCGGAGCTTATTCTGATTCTTGCCCTCGGCAAATTCGCGGTCGGCGTTGATGAAGAGGATTTTGTCGCGCAGTTCATCGGGCTTGTTCTTGTTCATGACCAGAACACAAGCCGGGATGCCGGTGCCGTAGAAGAGTCCGGGCGGCAGGCTGATGATGGCCTCGATCACGTCGTCGTTGATGAAGATTTCGCGGATGAGTTTCTCTTTGCCGCCGCGGAAGAGGACGCCGTGCGGCATGATGGTGGCCATGTGGCCGCCTGACTTTAAGCTGGCCAGCATGTGCTGGACGAACATCAGGTCGGCCTTCTTGCCGGTCTCCGGGCACCACTCCCGGAAGCGGTCCCTGAACTTCATGGCGGCGCGGCTGTAGTTCTGGGAGAAGGGCGGATTGGCAAGGACGCGATCAAAGCGGCGAATCAGGCCGTGGTCAAGGATCTTGGGGTCTTCCAGCGTGTCGCCGTTCTCGATGGTGGCCCGCGTGATGTTGTGCAGGATCATGTTCATCCGGCAGATGGCCCAAACGGTTCCGGCGGACTCCTGGCCGTAGAGCGCGAGATTGTTGGAGTCCTCCCCCTGCTCGTCTACATATTGATGGCTCTGGATCAGGAAGCCGCCGGAGCCGACTGTTGGATCGTAGATGGTGTTTCCGGCTTGCGGCTTGACCAGTTGAACCAGGAGCCGAACCACTTCGGCGGGAGTGTAGAACTCTCCGCCCTTCTTGCCGGCGCTGTCGGCAAAATACTTGATGAGGTATTCGTAGGCTGCTCCGAGCAGATCGGGGAACTCGAAGTTGTCGTTGACCAGTACGAAGTCGGGTTGGTTGAAGTGGTCGAGGAGGTCCTTCCACTTCTGGTCGGGGATTTTGGTCTGCCCCTTGACGGCGTTGAAGTTGATGTTGTTCTTTAGAACGCCGTTGAGATCGTCGTTGGTGTCCTCAATGGCGGCGAGCGCCTTGTTGAGCATATTGCCGATGTCGGTTTTCAGATCTTTGAGAGCGGGTACCAGGTCGCCGTTCTCGTCCGTCCACGGCTCATTCCAGCGGGCTCTAACGGGAACGAAAAACGTCTCGCCGTAGGACAATTTGTCTTCCAGTAGCTCCGCCAAGAGCGTGGGATCGGTAATGTGGGTGAATACCTTTCTGCGGAGGTGTTCACGCTTCAGGTCGAATTCGTCCGAAAGACGCTTGATAAAGAGCATACCAAAGATAAACTCTTTGAATTCAGAAGCATCCATCTTGCCGCGCAGAATGTCGGCGGCTCCCATAAGGAACGATTCGAGCTTGGATAAAGTGATCTTTTCGTGGTCCATGATGACGTGTACCCATGATATTCCTCGTGCCCTCTTACCGCATGAGCCAATCCAGACAAACGTACCACTGGCCAGGCAAATTGGCTTCACGGACACGGTCTGCTTGGCTCATGGTCATGATGAGGACTGGATTCAAGTGTGCTCTTTCGAGATGCTGCTGCGTTTATGCCCGTGGCAGGCTGACCGGCCATCAGTAGATCCAAACCTGTGCGTGGCGCGCCAGCCTTTCGCGCGAGCGGGCTCCGGTGTGCGTTCAGTGTGCCGCGCTGCGCAAAACGTTCAGTCGGCCACTCGACTGGAAGGGTAGCTCTCTTGGCCAACGGCTCAGACGCTGACCTTGCTCCCAAAGAACTCAAGTGCGATCGCGCGGTCCAGCTTCCCCTGCTCGAAGTCATTCTGGCTTTGCGAATCAAGAACACAGGCCAGACAGGCCTCGCGGCAGCGTTCCTGATGTATTGCATCGCCTTCAAGCAACTCCAGTGCCTTCCTGACCCAGAGATCCTGCTGCTCGAGCAGGGAAGCAATGTGCCCGGATCCTCCTGGGGCGCTGTCAAAAAGATAAATACACCACTGGTCGCCCACGCCTCGTTCGAAACTTAATGAGATCTCCCGAACATCGGCTTCCACGATAGCCGCGCCGGAAATGCGCAAAGCATGCCCGAGTGTATGAGCGATCCGATCTCCAATATCTCGGGAGTGGTAAGGCGTAAGCATGGTCTGAATTTCAATCTGCAGAACGTCGGTGTCGTTTTCGGCGCCGAGGTACTTGTTGCGCAGAACCGGAGTAACGCCCGCTGTCCAGCAACGTTGTGAGAGCTTGCGCGCCCACAGTGGGGCGTGGCTTTCAAATCCTCGGGGTAGATTCTTGCGGCCATCGCCGAGGCCATCTTCGCAGTCGGCATATCCACACGCTGTACAAACCGCGAATCCGAAACCTGTACCCGAGTTCGCCGCGAAGATTGTGCCGCCTTCACAGAACCTGGCGTTCAGAACCTCAACGCCCCCTAAGGCCGCAAATTCCTGCAAGCCTAGACGATTCACAAAGTCGACCGTAGAGGTAAGTTCGGCGAGGCCGACGCGCTCTGGGTCGCCGGACCAGCTCGGCGGGTCCCATGCCGCGCACGAGTAACCGAAGCGCGGGATGAGCGCGTCCTTGCCCCTGTTACTCCTCAGGGGAGAAGAACAAATCCTGCACTGCGTAGCCCGGTCATGCGCTTCGTAAAAGATGTGCCCTTCGGTGCATTCGAAGCGGAACTTGACCAGCCCGAATCCCCCATCCGATTCGAAGCTGCGAACCAGCCCGCGCGAAGCATAGATGCGGCCACCGGCCAGAAGCTTCGAACTGGGCACGTATTCGTTGAGGGCCAAAATCCCGTCTCTCTCGAGCTTGACGGAACTTTGCGCGTAGTTCCCGCCTTGCGGAACCCTCAGAGCCTGGACCCCTATGGGGAATCCGTACCGCGGAAGAACGCGGGCGGTTGCGAGGGATTCAATGACCGAAGTCCGGGAAAGTTCCACTACCTGGTAGGCGATCGCGTTCCGAAATGCATTGTCGGTAGCACTGTCCCATTGATTCAGGAGAAGTTTGTAGGATGCAGTCCACGCCTGAGAATGCTTCTCGAATGCCGCCTTCGCGGCGCGAATGAGATCGGCGGCAGGTTTGCCGGCGAGGGGAGTCGAATCAAGCAGCCCATTAAGAGCCGGTGCAATCGCGGACGGGTCTGAGATCAGATGATCGAGAAAATGAAGGAACTGTATGGAGAGAGGTGTAGTTGCCTCGCGAGAGCTCAGCCACGCCGGCCGCCGGTCCGCGAAGCCCGAGTAAGGCTCCGCATCGACCTTGCGCGAGACGTTGCCGGAACGCCCAGGCTCACGGGATTCCACGTGACAGAACCATCCCATCCTGCCAAAAGCGTCCATGGCGCCAACAATGCGGGAAGGGAACAGGGTGCGGAAGAATTCGCCGAGCAAAAAAGCATTCAAGTGCAGAACCGCAAAGCGTTCACGGAGAAGGATCGTGGGTTTGCGCAGGTCCTTCCGGAACAGGGCACCGAAATCTTTGAATACGGCCTGTTCGTATCCCAGCGAGCGGGCAAACAAAGCAACAAGAGTCGAACCATCATTGCGGCGCCCGGCGCGGCCGCTGCGCTGGGTGTAATTCGCTCTTCCGGGTGGCACATTGGCCAGCAGTACGCCGGAGAGACTGCCGATATCGATCCCGATCTCGAGGGTAGTCGTCGCACTGAGCACGTTGCGCGCGCCGCGCTTAAACAAATCCTGGAGGCGGGCAGTCTCCTGGGGCGCAAGCTGAGCGGAATGTTCTTCGGCCCAGAGAGCCCAGTCGCTGCCGCGGAAGCTGGCGAAGTCGACGCGCTCGCGTCGAAGAGCGGGATCCTTATCGAGGTCCTGATGCGACACCGGCTCGAGAACAGGGGCCGGATTGGATACGAATTCACCCGGTGCGCAGTCGAGAACCGAACGAGGCCATACGGCGCCGGTTATCCTCGACTGAAACAATGAGAGCGGCTTCCTGAGCCGGAGGTTCTTAAAGACAATGCGGAACACATCAACGCGAGCAGTTCCAGCAATCTTCGAATCGTGTTCGAGCCAGTTCAGCCCGCGTACCCGCGCCCCGTCAAGGAGTGAGTCAAAAGCGGCGCCGAGTAGTTCCATTGCGGCTTGATCCACGCGGTCTTCATCGAGACCGATTTGACGAAGAACCTTCTTGGCGAAAAATGCGCGCTCGGAACGCAGAGCTTCCCGGAACATTGGCTCTATGCGGATCCCGGTCTGCTCCCGAGACACCCAACGGCCGATCGGGAAAGCAAGAATCGAATCATCGTCCCGGCCATCGTTCCGGGTCTCATCGAAGGTGATGCTACCGCCTTTACGGAGCGTGTCGCAGATCGCCGAAAGAAAGTCGGGCCAGATGGAGTTCAGCTGGGCCTGCTCCGGGCCAGTGAGATGCTGGAGACGAGAAACCCTGCAGACTTCGATCGAGGGATAAATGACCTCCGCCATCCCCAGCGTTTCAAGCGAGTGAGAACGGCGGAGCAGGAATTCCGTTGCTAGAATGCGCAGGGTATCGCCCTGCATGGTCCTGCCATTCTCTTCCCAGAAACCTTCCCATTTTTCGTGCCAGTTAGTGTTCGCCAACGCGCGCTGTTTGCCTGCGGTTTCCCGGGCGAAGAACTGCATCAACTCTGCACGGTCCTTCATCATGGCGGACCACTCAAGCATGGAACGGCCGCGCCTCGCAATCTCCAGTTCCTGTGTTTTGCCTTTTAATGCCTGCTCAAGGGCCGAGCGAACGGCCGGGGGAGCATTCTGCAGCGCCGCCTCGAACTGCGCGATCTCCTGTTCGATGGCTGCAATATCGATCGGGGCGTCGAGGAGTCTCATCATCAGCACTCTGCCGAGAAGGTATTCATGCTGGTAGGTAAGATGAGGGCCGAGCCTGGCGGCCTGGCGTCGGCTGTCGCTGAATGCCAGCAGCTGGCGGCCACCGGCCGGAAGGATGCTCACCAAAGCTTTGTCCGAACTGCACGGCATCGCGGCAAGAACGCTTTCCGCTACGGTGGGTATCGTCAGCGCATCCGGCAGGGCCATGGGGATGAAGTAGCTCGAGTCCGCTTTGCAATTCGGGCATTCTGTGACTTGCGTGATGTAAATGACCCGGGAACCGGTGCTGTCGAGCAACTCGCGCGTGTCAAGGTTGAGATTCCACCCGGGCCCGGAATCATCGCCGGCGTCAGGCTTGAAGAACAGGCGCTCAGTCTTATTTCTCCCCGCGGCAGGAACCTGAACATTCTTATCCCAGCGAGAACGCACACGGAGCGTCGTCCCGGTTCGACTGCCTGCCAGCACCCACTCGCCGCAATTTTCGCAAAGCGCAAGGGTCAGAGTAGCGGATTGACACGCGGGACAAATTTCCACGAGGTCGGGAATGAGCATCCCCGCCCCGGGTACGAGCTTGCCGGCCTCGCCGCTGCACGCAGGATTCAGGCACACGCTGAAATGCCCGGGCGCACGTACCTGGAGATGCAGCTTGTGGGGAATGAGGGGAAGCGACTGGGCGTCACACCTGGCTCTGGCACACAACTGCAGAAGGGCGGTGACCGCCCTGTCGGCGCAGACTCCTGATAGTTCCGGGAATAGCGCTTCGCTAATGGCCCGCAGCCGAACCACCGATGACCCGTCTCTTGATCGCGTCCAGAAAAACTCGTCCAGTTGATGTACGAGAGGCGCGTAGGAAAGCGCAGAATGAAGCGCCCGGGCAGGAGAGTTCTCAGCCTCAACCTTCTTTACGACGGCTGAGGAAACGAGCGACGCCGCACAGGTCCGGGCAACGTCAGCAAGCGCTGGATCAACAGTGAGCGTTTTGGTCTGGGTATCAAGCAGAACCGCAGATTCAAGCGAACAGGCGTCGATGAGTTCGGGATCAACGTTTGTTGCGGGAGGTTCGGCAGGTGGAAGATCACGCCGGTGGGCGAGTCCGTGCAAGCAATGCACAAGGTCTGGGTCTTTCGAGAAGATCCGGGCCCCGAAGTCTTTCAGGTGAGATCGAGTTCCTCCAAGGGTTGCGGATGTCGCAATGTGGAGAACTCTGTTCGGATGCACGCCGCAGCGGAGGAGAGTCCTGCGAAGAAGAAGACAGATGTCCGCGGCGAGAGTGCCGCTGTAGAGGTGGACTTCGTCGAGCACGAATGCCCGCAAGGCAGGCCCGAAAAACGGCGCGTCCTGGGGCCTGCAAAGCATGTACTCCAGCATGGAGTAGTTTGTGATGAGGATGTCCGGCGGGTCGGCGCGCCCGTCTTCACGCGTACGGACGCGGCATGAAGGAGGATTTGCATTTGCCAGCGGAGACCTGCTGTACTCGCGCCGGCTTTCCGGCGTCTCCGATGTGAAGTGCATGAACGTGATCGCGCCAGGCCCTTCGGGCTGGTCCTCAAGCCAGGAACTGAGGCGCTCGACTTGATCGTTAACGAGCGCATTCATGGGGTAGAGAAAAATGGCCCGAACTCCACGTTCCTCCGGCTTCCTCGGGTTGCTGAACAGGTCGTTGAGAATAGGGAGCAGGAATGACTCAGTTTTGCCCGCACCGGTACCGGCGGTGACGAGAATGGCGGGGTGGTCCTGGCCGTCCGGCCCATGCTTCGCGCCAGAGGTCAGCAGCGATTGCTCCTGGTGGTCATAAAGCTTCCGGTCCCTCGGGTACCGATGTGGAGCATCCAGCAAGGCCATGAGTGCAGGACTGAATTGTCCGGCCTTCGCCAGGGACTCGAGCGTGTGTTCGGTCGTTTCACTGGGGAAAATACACTCAACCCAGAATTGGCCGACTACGCCTCCGGAGTTCTCGTCACTTGCCCAGGCTTCCCGGCACAATCCCATAAGCCGGTCGTTGCGAAGCGGCCGATAGCTGGTTGCAAGCGCGACAACACGCTCGCGGAGATCTCTCTGGGCTGCCAGGGCATCGAGTTGCAGTTGAGACTGCAGCAGGTCAGCCTTCATGAGTTGCCCCGCAGGCCCTTGAGAGACAGCAAGTGAGAAACAATGTAGGCGCAGGAGGCGCGAGAGCGCGAGACCGCAATCTCGAGACGCGTGGCATCGCAGGACTGACCGTCATACAACGCTTCCGCAGGCTTAACAACGTTCTCGCGGAAATATGCCTCATCCAGTGGGCTGCGATCTTTCCAGCTTCTAAGCTCTGAGAGGGCCGTCTGAAGAAGCGCGTCCAACATCTTGCGGTCCGGAGTGAATACGCCGGCGCTGCGTTCTACAAAATCTCTTGTGATTCCGAAAAGCGACCGGTATTTGGACTCTATGGCGCTGGTCTTTTCGAGATCCGGCACCCTTCGGAACAGATTGCCGTTCATGATGATCGGAACGGCTGCTTCCTCCGCGGCCAGATGAATCGAGAGGATTTCGCAGATGACCTTCGCGAGAAGCACGGGATGCGAGTAAAGCAGAAGCATTGCGGGAAGTGCGACTTTGCCTGTCTCCATGGACTTCAATACGGCTTCTCCGTGGACAGACCAGATGGTTTTGCAGGCTTCCGCGGTAGGAGAGTACTGCCAGAGAAATGTGCGGATCGGATTCGAAAAGCAATCTGCGTCTGACCTTGAGATTCCCCACTCCGGGCGAGTCGCAGGGCCGACCCAGGCCAGAAGCGTGTCTAGCGGATGTCGCTTCACCTGTTCCTGCACAATATCTTTGAATGGGTCCATCAGCACCGGGAAACGCCACCAGCGGAGGGCTGATGCAGTGGCGGGCCAATCGCTTGAACAGGCGAGGGTCGACGTCCATCGATAGCACAGGCCCGACCATTCGGGAGCCCCCGGATTGACGTGGAATCGGGCACCGTGCCATTCGCCTTCGAGAGAGACCGCCCACCCGAGCGGCGCGCCCACGCTCATCTGAAGAACCGACAGGGTGCGATTATCAGAATGCGCTTCGACCTCGGAGCGTGACAGAATACGCGGTTCGGAAGACTCGTCTTCCCATACCCAGACGCGCAGGTCAGGTGCAGCTTCGATAGCGTGCCTTAATTTCAGGAGATAGAGGTCCGTAGTTTCGGAAACATCGGCCAGAAGGCCAGAGGAGTAAACCGAGGCGGCTAATGGAATCCTTTCCGCGAGAGACTCGTTCATGAGCCCGAACCGAAGCTCCAGCGGCTCTCCGAGCGCCTTCAGTCGCTGCCGGCGCAGAACCTGCGGATCCCTGACCAGAGGAAGCTGGCCGAGCGTCAACCAAGGATCATCAGCTGTGCCATCCCATCGGACCGCCATGCGGCTGCCTTCGATCACTCCGGCATCAAGAGCGTCGCGCTGGAGAATTGTCCACTCGCCATCTGCATTTTCAAATGTGGCTCCGCATGCAGACGGGCCTTTTCTCTCGGGCTGGACCTCGATTACCTGCCGAAGCCCATCGCGCGATGCGTAGATCTGGGCTTTCCTGCTGAGGTAGTCCGAGACAGGAGGGATATGAACGATCGAGTATGCCCCCTGAAATGTCTGTCCCGCAAAACGAACGCGGTGAATGGTCCAGCCTTGTGGCGCGGAAGCAGTGAATTCAAGAGAGGTAACCGATTTTTCGCGAACAGCCAGAGCAAAACCGTGGGGCCGTGGAAGCGCTACCTCGTGCTGCGGTGACCACAGGCAGAGATCCTCGATGCGCGCCTCCAGGGGGTCCGGAAGGCCTTGCGGAAAGGAATAGAGTTTCCAGTCGCTGCTTCGAACTTCATGTTCAGGAGCCGTCATACCGGGTGCGTGAAGATCGACCGCCCCGGCCGTAACGATATTGTATGGGCAGCCCGCCTCTGCAACAAACCTATCGAGGTTTGTGATCAAACGTCCGGAGTTGCCCCGGAACACACTGACGTCAGAGTCGGCGGGCCAGAAGTTGAAGCGCTCTCGATAGAGCACTCCGGCGCGACCGCTGACCGACACTTCTCGCACCGGACAATCGAGGACTTCAACGGCGGGCGCTGAAAGCTGTCCGTTTTCGAGTGTGCGCCCTCCATGCTCATCGCGCACAAGCCGCACCATGCCCATGCCCTCGACATAAAGGGTCAAAACAGGAGCAGGGGCGGCCAGGACTTCATGAGGAAGGACGGAAGCTAGACCGATTTGAAACTTTCCAGCCCGGAACCGTGGTACTCCAAGAATGGAACTAATGGGCTCCTCATCCTCGAGTCGCGGCGCCGCGACGATTCCCGACTCCCGGCTGGCCGCGAGGCCTTTCTTGATGAGTCCATGCGCCTCGCGGGGATACCACGGATTGGATAGAACGCGGCTCTCGACGGCTGAGTTTGTCTGATCTCGGTTCCAGGTGGCCAGAAACGACCACAAAACCTGGAAGTTTTTCGAACGGTTCAGATCGTCATTGGACAAAAGCGCCTTGATTGTTTCGGGTACGCTGTAGCCGGCGAGCCAGTAGGGCAGCCTGCCTGCGGAGACTTTGGCGCTGAAACCGAACTGCAGTTGCACCGTTCGCCAGTACCGGTGCTTTCCCTGTGGCAGATCCAACTGGTTTCGAATTGCCAGCGTGTTGCACGCTTCGCGAACCGCCGCCCGGAGTTCGTCGATTGGATAGTCATTGCTGTTGAACCATACGCGGCGGAGAACATCGCTGCAGGACTCTGCCACCATTTGCCAGAGTGGTTCGTCCCGATCGAGAGAACGGGCGACAGCAGCACCGACGAGCAGCAGAAGCAGGCCCGCAGCCCGACTGTTGGGTCGAGGAATATCCGCACTGCGACAGGTTCTTGCCCAGTGCAGGATCTTCTCCCAATGAGCCTCGATCAACCCGCAATCAACCAATGACCACCGCTCATCGGTTTCGGCGCAAAAGTTCCTTCCGAATGCGTGAACTTCACTCAGAAGCTTTGTGCTGAACCGGGGATCACTTGGTTGAATCTGATCGAGAATACCCATCCCGTCGCTTGTCTCGCGTTGCACGATACAGTCTCCCGTCGCTGGACTGACTGGATGACAGTAATTCAGGTTCTGATGAATGGTACTGCTAGCCGGAGCCATGTTCAAGCATAAATCCTTTATTTTGAGATGGTGGCGCGGTACTGCCGGCGAGTACCTGTCGGATGCTGCTGGCTGTTGTTAAACGTCGTCGTGGCCAAATAGGGCATCGACCAGCGCCGACGATTCTTTGAGGCAAAGCGAAACCGACTTTATCAATTCCAGTCTACGAAGTCTCGCGGAATAGCATATACCTCTTCTCTTCAGGGACCTGGGTTATTTCAACAGTCGGAGCGCGGCTACTGATCCGGCATCAGTCAACCTGGACCGTCAGATCGAAGGTCTCCTGAGGCCGAGCCGCACATGATGTGCGAAAAGTTTGCCGAAATCTTTGCGGCTGCACTGGCGGAAAGTGGTCCGGCAGTTTGCCGTTTGCGTCCTGCCATGCCCGAAAGAAGTCCGTAGCCTCTGAGAAAAACGGCTTCTCAGAGGTCTCCGCTTGCTGAAGCAGACGATCCCGTTTCCTGCCCATCCCATCCCACAATTGCACCAAAGCCAATCAAGAGGACACCATGAGACTCCGCCGGAATCAACTCTGCCCGATCCACCGTTCCCTCTTCTGCTGCGGAAGAGATGCCATGCCAAGGGAAAAGCGTAGGCGCCAGATCGGCGTACGGCGTATCGAGGACCCGCACCATCCCCGGGGATACCGGGAACTCCGCTCCAACGGCGAGATGCGGAAGCTCCTCGACAGGAAGATCGTCGCCCAGAAGGGCATATGCGCCCTCTGCCAAGGGCGGTTCACCGATTATGGCGACATCGTCCCCGACCACATCTATCCCCGCGGCATGGGAGGGGCGTGGAGGGACGATCATCCCGACAACATTCGGGCGGTCCACTGGTGGTGCAATGGCGAGAAGGGATCTACGCGCCCATGATGAAGCCGCAATAAGGTGAATACGAATATCGCCTGCGACGCCGGTGGCCGTCTGCACCGCTTTACATGGCGCAGCTAAGATTCTCCCGACAAAGGCCGTGAGCTTCTCCCTCAATCCATACTGGCTTCTTCCCTAAAATCATCGCCCCTGGTTCGGCTTGCTACATATGTCTCTTGTTCCCGCTTGTCCCGGCGGACTGTAAGCAATTGTGTGCCAATGGTGTGCTTGGGCACGAAGCAGGGGTTGGCCATCGTGAGCAGTCATGTCCCAAGACTATGCACTCACAAGTTTACAGAACAGATTGATAAGCATCATCTCGCCGATTGAGCCAGCGGCGGCGCTCCCGATGCGCGGATCACCAACAACGATTGCCAGGCATTTCGCGCGAGATAATGCTACGTTGACCCGATTACGGTCCAGGATGAAGGCAAGTCCCCGCGATC
>Ga0182030_10013572_pt1 | contig 16188 bp, 14 predicted proteins | sample 812S3MmetaG_FD_121299 | JGI IMG/M metagenome (GOLD analysis project Ga0182030, IMG submission 121299) | Permafrost microbial communities from Stordalen Mire, Sweden - 812S3M metaG (Illumina Assembly) | ecosystem: Environmental > Terrestrial > Soil > Wetlands > Permafrost | place: Sweden...
CTTTAGCCCGTACGTAAAGCCTGCAAAATCAAGAGGGCTTTAGCCCCTGAGGGAATGCCGGCTAAGCACCACTCGACGATTGGGCCGTGTTTCAGAGGATGATATTTCCGGCGGACACCACTAACCACGTTCGGGTGCACCAGGTCTCGCTTTTGAGACCTGGGAAACGACGAAATTACGCGGTCAAGGTACTAGCCCCCGAGGAATGGCTTCCTGGAATTTCGACCTTTGCTAAAAGCTGATTTGCCGGAAAGATTTCTCCGAGGCGCTGACCCATTTCAAGGGTTTTCAGAAGGTTTTGCCGGCGGAACAAGTTTTTCAACCTCGATCCGGCCCCCATCTTCGAGGGTGAAAATCACCTCCAGCCGGTCGCCGGGATTGAGGGAATCGGGAAGCTGCCGGGCGGGCTCGACCAGGCAGCGCGGGCCGTGCGCCGCCTGTCGGTCGCGTTCCGCAGTTTCATAAAAGCTGCGGTCGCCACTGCCGATCGCGGCAAGGGAATCGAGGGTGAAACAGACGCGCAGCGACGGCGATGCAGGGGACGAATCCAGCGAGGAGGAAAGCTCGGAGACGCTGGTCACCGTTGCCGGCGCGCGCAGTTCCGCTTCGCCGGTCGTAGCGGCAGGCGTTGCCGCGTCAGGCCGGGAATCGATCCAGCGGTAGGCCATCAGGAACGATCCGGCGGCAAGCAGAGCGAGATTGATGCCGAGCGCAGCGCGTGGCGGAGCCTTCATGAACCATTTCCTCTACTCATCGGCATCGCCTACTGGGCCACGGTCAGCCTGACCAGCGTGCTCTGGCCTACGCGCGCGCCGGCGGGCGGCTGTTGCGCCATCACCGCGCCCGGCCTCAACGGCGGCACGGGCGGGGCGAAACCGCTGCCCATCGGGGTGATCGGCGCCTCCACAAAACTGGGCGGAGCGGTCTGGATGCCCACTTTGGCCAGTTCCGCCTGTGCGGCGACCACCGGCAGGCCGGCCAGGTCGGGCATGACGAATCCGTCGGGGCCGTCGGGCGCTCCATCGCTTGCCGCGGCCACCAGCAGGTCGACGCTGGGACGCGCGATCCCCTGGGCGTGCGCCGGAGGATCCTGGGCCATCACCGTTCCCTCGGCAACCCCGGCGAAGGGCAGCTGCGCCGTCGCGCCCACATCCATGCCCGCGCGCCGCAACTCAAGCGCCGCCACGCGCTGGTCCAGGCCGACCGTCTGCGGAACATCCGCCTTTTGCGGTCCCAGGCTTTCCGCCACGCGCACCCTCCACTCGCGGCGCACCACCGTTCCCGGCGCGGGCGATTGCGTCAGAATATATCCCGCGGCCACATTCCCGGAGTAGTAGCGGTTGTCCACGTCCAGGTCCAGGCCCAGCCCGGAGGTCAGGCTGCGCGCATCGGCCACGGTCATGCCCTCCAGCGAGGGAACGGTCACCTCCGCGCCGTGAATGGCGAAGTGCATGGTGGTGATGGCCGCCAGCAGCGCCACCGCCACCAGCAGCATCAGCAACGACGCCATCTGGAAGAAGTTGACGAAGGGTCGGGTTCTCATGGCGCGGGCTCCCGTAAGGAGAAGAAGATATGAATTAGATTATAGGTTTTTCTTCCTGACGCATTCCAAGTCATTGAGGAGTGTATACAAAATGTGTATTCTTGAGGGGTAAGGTTGCGCAGCGATGAACAGCCGGGAGATCATTCGCAGACTCCAGCGAGACGGCTGGTTCGAAGTTGCCCAGGCCGGGAGCCACAAGCAGTTCAAGCATCCCGTCAGACCGGGCCGGGTAACGGTTGTATACCCGCGGAGAGATGTTCCTGAAGGAACTCTCGGAAGTATCGAAAAACAATCCGGCCTCAAGCTCAGGTGAAGGAGCAGCCATGGAATATATCGCTTACCTGCACAAGGACAAGAATTCGGACTATGGAGTCAGCTTTCCAGACTTTCCCGGCTGTGTCACCGCCGGCTCCAGTTTAGAGGATGCGCGCAGCAAGGCCGCCGAAGCTCTTGCTTTCCATGTAGCTGGGATGCGCGAGGACGGCGAGCTGATCCCCGCACCTTCCACCCTCGACGACCTGCGCGGCGATCCGGCCATGAAAGGCGCGGTCGCTTTCCTGACAGAACTTCGTGAGCCGGAGAGAACCATCCGCATCAACATCACCGCCCGCCAGAGCCAGATCGCCGAGATCGACCGCCGTGCCCGCTTGGCGGGACTCACGCGCTCCTCATATATCGTGCAAAGCGCCCTGCAAAAGAAAGCCGCCTCCCGTTAAAGAGCATCCTTTGCGGCGATCTGATTGTCCCTTCAGCGCAGGTTATCCGTCACCGGCTCGGGGTGAATCGTCACCCTGGTCACATCCGGGCACTTCAGCCTGAAGCGGTCCTCGAGCGCGGTGATGGCCACGTGAACCCGCTGCATGGTCAGATCGTCGGGCAGCGTGCAATGGCACATCACGTGGGTATGCTCGGCTGAACGGTTCACCAAAATCTCATGCACATTCAAGATATCGGGGATCTGCGCCGCCGCCGCGTGCATCGCCTCCTCAATGGAGCGATCCTCCTCCACGCGCTCTTCGGGCGGTTCGAGAGTGGCCGGCTCGCTCTCGATGTGCGTCAGAACCGCGTCGATCTCCGGAACTTCCCGCAGGATCTCCGCCTCGACCGAGCAGACAAAGTCGTGGGCCTTGAGCAGCGGCAGGGTCTCGTCCAGCTCCAGGTGCTGCTCCACGCGCAACCGGCCCTGGTGCGGCTGCACGCTCAGTTCATGCACGCTCACGTTGTTGCGCGCCGCCACCGCCCGCACCCGGTCGAAGATGCTCTCCTCGCTGGTCTGGCGAGGCGCCGTGTGAACCACCACATCGGCCTCCGGCAGCGCGCGGCGAACCGCCGCCGTCGCGGCCCGCACCAGATCGTCGGTGTGCTCGAAGGTCGTGCGCCGGGGCAGGGCCAGCGTCAGATCGACAAAATAGGAGGCTCCGGCCCGCCGCACCCGCGTTTGCTCGACGGCCAGAACGCCCGGCACCTGTTCCACCTCGCTCTGGATGCGGCGCCTGGTTCCGGGGGGAATCTCGTCCAGCAGCACATCCACCGCCTCACGGCCCAGACGCACCGCCAGACGCACGATCAGCAGCGATACCACCAGTGCCGCCAGCGGATCGGCGTAGCGCAGTGCGGGAATTTCATAGAGCGTGCCCAGCCAACTTGCGCCCAGCCCGGCGAGCACCGCCAGCGACGACCAGATGTCCGAGGCAAAGTGAAAGGCGTCGGTGGCCAGCGCCGACGAGCCTGTGCGCTCAGCCACTGCCCGCAACCGCCGCGACCGCCAGAGATCCACGCCGATCGAGGCTGCCACCACCGGCGCCGCCCACTCCAGGTGCTGCGGTGCCTCCATATGGTGGGCAATCCGCTCGATTGCCTCCCATACGATCCACGCGCTCGAGAGAACCATCAGAAGAACCTCTCCGAACGAGGAGAAATTCTCGAATTTGCCGTGACCGTACGTGTGATCCGCGTCCGCCGGCCTGTCGCTCACCCGCACGGAAAAGAAGGTGAGAGCCGAGCCCACCAGGTCCAGCCCGGAGTGGGCCGCGTCCGACAACACGCCCAGTGAGCCCGACGCGAGGCCCGCCCCGAGCTTCAACAGCGTCATCGCGGTCGCAGCCAGCATCGAGTGCAGCGCTACGCGCTGTTTTTCGGCCGAATGTGCGGACAGACTGGAAACCGGGGAAGTCATGGCTCTTTCAGGCTACAGGGCGCGCTGTGCCGTATACAACCCGGCAATGCCAAAGGTGTACGGCTGCCAGGCGCACTCTTCATAGCCGGTGGCCCGCATCAGCGCGAGCATTTCGGGCGGAGGAGGAAAGTTGCCCACCGACGTGGGTAGGTAATTGTACGGCCCCGAGCTGTTTTCACCGGCAGGGCCGCATAGAGCTCGTCCGATGGCCGGCAGAACGCGCCGGAAGTAGACCGCGTAGGCCTTGCCCACCAATCCGCCCGGCTCGCTGAAGTCCAGAATGCCCATCTGGCCACCAGGCTTCAGCACCCGGCGAAACTCGCTGAGCCCGGCCTCGTAGTTGGCCAGATTCCGGAAGCCGAAGGCCGACACGATCAGGTCCAGCGAAGCCGACCGTAGCGGCAGATGCAGGGCGTCGGCCTCCAGAGGCACGGCATAGGGCGAGCCCGGCTGGCAGGAGCCAACGCCCGGCCCGCCAAACTTCTTCGCGCCGCGGCTGAGCATTCCCCGCGCAAAATCCGCTGCCAGAATGGGCCGCGCACCCTGTGGCCGGCGCTTCAGCAGAGCCATGGTCATGTCGCCCGTGCCGCAGCAGATGTCCAGCACCGCCGCATCCGGCCGGGCGAGCACCGCCTGGAAGCGCCGCGCCGCCCGACCCCACCAAATCCGGTCCACATTGGCAGAGAGCACATGGTTCAGCAGGTCGTAGCGGGGCGCGATCGAGTCGAACATCTGCCGTACAGCCTCTGCCACGCTGGCTTCGTCCTCCGCGCCCTGCGGCTTGGCGCCAGTATTAGTCATCTAAAAAACCTCTGATTAAGTTGATGTTTTGAAAGGGCACGACTTTAGTCGTGCCGTAAGTGTCACAAAACAGATGTGGGCTTTAGTCCCTGCGGGATGATTTTCGGCATTTCAACTTTGACCATAAGCTGTGATGAACGCTACCTGCTCCCAGCATTCTATGATTGTAAGCGTGACGTTCTGGCCGTCTGGATGAGGGGCGGGGCTTTGTGAGGGATGGGACCGTATGTGTCCACGCTTCGATTGAAGCGGACACGACCGCTCGCAAGAAGTGTGTACGTCCGTTCTGCGGAATGTTGACTTCGTCGACGTAGACATCGTCGATGGTGGCCTTGGCGATGGCGATGGCGGTGTCGAGGCGGGCGAGCAGTTGCTTGAAGGGTTCGTCCTTGCGTCGGCGGAGCATGGCCAGGGCTTGGCGTCCCTCGGACGGGATGGCCACGTCGCCGATGGGCTCGATGTATCCGATGACGATCTGGCCGTGCTCGGTGAACTCGTCGATGTTCGGGTACATGGAGACGGCGAAGGGCGAAGCGTCGTAGGCGGTTGGGTCTAAGCGGCTTTCTCGAATGCGGGGAGCAGTTTTCCGGCGACGTTCCATGGTCGAAGAACTTGCGCCTGATGTGCGCCATGCATGGAGCTTCCTGAATCGCACCGACTTCGTAAAGCTTGTTGAAGAAGGGCAAGGATCGGCGAAGCACGGAGTCATGACACCCCACGAACTCAATCTCAGCAAGCCCATCGGACAATGGAAGAGAGCATGGTATACAGCAAAGAAGCGGGCGGGAGTTAAGTGTCGCCTACATGATCTCCGGCACCACTTCATCACGAACCTTGCCGAAACCCAGACTTCGGACTCGACGATCCTGGTTATCGCAGGGCACCTAAGCAGGAAGATGCTGGAGCGTTACAGCCACATTCGCTCGGAGGCCAAGCGCGCTGCAGTCGAGGCGATGGAACCGACCAGCCTACATGATTCGGGGTCTCACCTTTGATTGGTCATGCCTGGCCACAACAGTCCCCACAAATTTCCCCATAGTGAGGGCGATGTGCAATGAAGCCATATCCGTAAGCTGTTGATTCTATGGTCGGGGCGGAGGGATTCGAACCCCCGGCCCTCTGCTCCCAAAGCAGATGCGCTACCAGACTGCGCTACGCCCCGATATTCTCGTTCGATTGTAGCGCGAAATGGTTTCCGTTGGAGGGAGGGTGGCAAGCGCTGAGGGCCGATCGGCCCAGCCGACAGCCACACCACCCATACGATGCCAACAAAACTGACCAGATCGCGGAATCCGGCCAACCGAAGCCAAAGATGCCCACTTTCACCCGATGGGGCATCCAGACTCGGCCGGATAGCCGACTGCGGCATGAGCATCGATCGTGGTCAGCGTGGTCTGCCAGCCCTTCTTCCATACGGCTGAGCCGGGCGGACCGGGAAAACAGGAACAGGTTGGGCCGAGTCAGGCGATTCAATGCTACAATCGATGTATGTGGCGGCAGTAGTTCAGTGGCAGAACGCCTGACTGTGGCTCAGGATGTCGTGGGTTCGATCCCCACCCGCCGCCCCATAATAGAATCAATAACTTAAACACTTTTACTCATCTTAGCGTGCAATAGCGTGCAATGGCTGTTATGATGTTGCCCAATATCGAGGGCAAATCATGGCGCTGCAGCTCTACCGTCGCCACCGCAAGGAGTGCGAGGCCGGGCATCCGGAAGACTCCAAGAGCGGACAGTTCGAAGAAGGACGCAGAGGCAGGAAACACTGCGCCTGCCTCATCCACGCTTCAGGTTCGATCGCCGGCAAGTTCGGACGCAGGTCGACCGGGGAACGGAAATGGGATGAAGCACATGCCGTTGTCACCGAATGGCTGACGGCGGGATCCTGGCCCTCCGACCAACCCCATGCTGAGCCGGAGCCGTCCCTGGCCCCCGACCCACCTCCTGCCCGGACCACAATCAGCGAAGCGCTGGAGGCGTACCTGGCCAAATGTGAAAGCCGCGACATTAAAGGGTCTACCCTGGCTAAATACAAAACGCTTACCAATCAACTCGGGGCCTATTGCGTCGACAAAGGCTACATCTACATCGACCAGCTTGACGTTATCGACATGGACGGCTTTTACGGGTCCTGGAAAGACGGCAAGAAAGGGAAGGCCAAGAAGCTCGAGCGACTGAAGAGCTTCGTGCTGTTTTGCAGAAAACGGAAATGGCTGGCCGAGGACATCGCCGAGGATTTGAAAGCGCCGCCAAACGCCTCGGCGCTGAGCCCCAAGGCACCCTTTGATGATGAAGAACTCGAACGGATTTACGCGGCTTGCGACAAGATAGGCTCCCCGACCAAGCCGGGTCCCGGATGCCGCAACTGGGGCGGGGAGGACGCCAAGGATTTCATTTATCTGTCCATTTACACAGGTCTACGCATCTCCGACGTGGCCATGTTCGACATCTCGAAAAGGCTCAAAAGCAATGACGTCTATCTCAGAATGCATAAAACCGAGAACCCTCTCTATACCTGGGTACCGGATTGGCTCGTTGCCCGCCTGCGGGCGCGCGAGAAGGTCCATGGCCCACTGATCTTCAGGTGTGGCGAAACAGGAAATGCTAAGCAGTTATGCGATATCTGGCGCAACAAGCGTCTGAGGCTTGTGTTCCAGCTGGCCGGCCCTTTTGATGAGAAGCCGACACCGCACAGGTTCCGGCATACGTTTGCGCGCATTCTGCTCGAAAAAGGCGTGCCAGTGGCTGATGTGGCCGAACTGATCGGCGATACCGAAGATATAGTGCGGCGCTATTACGCAAAGTGGATCAAGAGTCGCCAAGTGAGATTATCTCGCATCTTGCAGGAAGCATTCGAGGACAAGGCGCGGCCGCGCATCGTTGCGATACGCTGAGGAAATCGATCTGGTTTGAAGGCGAGAGAAAGCCAATTGCCGTCTTTTTGGAGGCATAAATCGCCTATGCCGCATTTTGCAGGCGGGTGTATATCCTTCGCGCAACCGACTCCGGCACGCTGTATATCGTGTGCGCCTTCTTCCGGCCTTGTCTGAACTTCATGACGCCGGGCTCGTCTTTAATGAGAAGTCGTACTTTTTCTCGGCCCAAGGCCCATAGTCTCGCCATATCCTGTATGCGATAGTGCACTTGGTCATAGTTTGAAATTGAGCCGGCGAGTTGGTCGTGTATCCTTTGTGCTACTGAGGATGGAATGAGGTAAGTGATGTGTGCCTTTTTGCGACCCAAGCTAATTTTGATAACCTCCGGATCTTCTCTTACCAGCAAGCGTAGCGTCTCGCGGCCCATAGCCCACCGCTGCGCAAGGCTCTTGATCCGCCAGTGTTTTTCGGCGAACTGGGGCGCTGGGCTCCAATGCCCTGCTGCAACCGCCGAATTAAGAGAGAGGACAACCGCTTGCCCCCCGAGCTGTCGGAGCATAACTCTCGAGACCAGAATCAACAATCCTGCAACGAAAGTAGCGCAAGAAGAATTGCTGACCCTAGCGATCCAGGGAGATCGCACAAAATAAATTTATTTTCTTACTCAGCCCTGGATTGCTAGGGTCTACGGGGAGGAGGGGGTAAGCTCATAAGATGAGCCTAAAATCCCTGGAAGGCTGTACGTCATTTCGTCCGACTGGTGGCTGAAGGGCAGTAATGCAGGATCGGGAGATTTGCAAAATGCAAGGACGACGGAGGTTTTTATCACAGACACGATGATGCTACCGCTGCCCAAGATTACCCGTGACGGCGAAATGGATTCCTAAGCTTGACTGCGCTGGGAATGAACAGGGCAACGGTGGTGCTCGTGGCTTCATGGCTTGCTGAGATGGAGTACGCCTCCTCTGAATCGCTGTGAGGTTTACTCGTCTGTCTCTTCAGTGTCAGGAATAAGGACAGTTACTTTGGTGTAGCCTCCGGTAAAATTGCTAGAGCTCTTACTGCTGCGGTACAGACACACATATATTTGGCTGCTTCAGAAAATTTCCCTCTCAATAAATAATCAGCAGAGCTCTCTGGATCGCTAGGGGTCCATGGGAATTTTTGGGAAGATATTTGTAATGAGTTCCCAACCGAAAATCTCAGCAGAGTATCTTGCAGGCCAAGCGACCTTCGAGCCGAATAAGCCTGCATCACAAATTGGGTCCAGATCATACGACGCGGCGGGGCCCACGACAGCGCGTCTAGATCTCGATCACGAGGATCACCTGGACGACGATGCCAATGAGCTAACAGCCAGATCGGAGATTGACGGATCGGCGGATCAGCAAGAGCGATCTGCGACTGGTGTGGTCGAACCCGGTCATCTATTGGCGCGCAGGTCGGAGCGGCACCGATACTCTGAGATTAGGATCGAATCAATCGATATCCACAGCATTTACGGAGAGCACCCGTTGGCAAAAGAGATACGCAACAATTTAGGCCTGCAGTTTCGAGACATCCCAGTCGATGTAATCACAGAGGGAGGGCTGATGGACCTGGCCCATTATTTCCTGTTGCACGTCGTTCGTCATAAGGGGAAAATCCTTTGCGTTGCCGGACTGAGGTATTTTCGGCTCCTGCACCGAGAACTGCCTTCAGAGGCTAGGGTCCCAGTACTCCTACATACGCGGTTGTCAGCGGGCGCCTTGCGGAATCTTATCCTGTCGGATCTCTTTGTGATGCCTATCTTTTCCGGGCTGAGTTCTCAAGGTCGGAAATCAGCGGCAATCGCCTGGAGCAAAGACCAGATGAGGGATCTGCTGAGTCACAGTCTCCAACGCGATCCTCTTTGCGCGCTGGCGGAGTTGCTGGATTGCGATGCACGGACTATCCGAGGCTGGATAGCAAAATGATTATTATCGCTTCTAACCAAAGTCCATCGCACCTGGCTCTTCGCGATTGTGCCGCCTCCGCCAATCTGGAGCCAGCGTTGCGCAGGTTCCTGTGGGAGATCAATGCGCACTGGAATCTGGTTGCGTTGCCCTTGATCTGCGAGAACCTGCGCGAGATGCTGAATCTGTCCAAGGACATCTGGAACCTAGATCTGGATGAATGGAAACTGGAATCCTGGTTCGAGGTCATCGACTGGATATTCAATGAGCAAGCCGCACTTGCTGGAAAAGTCGGCAAAAGATTTTTTCAAGGCTTCGGCGCGAAAGGCGAGCATCCGTTGATGGGGGCGGGGGTGTTGCGCCATTCGGTTTACGCGACCTTATGCAACTCACACAACAATCCAAGATGGAGGGAGACCTACCGCCTGCTGCAGGCGCATCTGCTCTTCGCAAAGATATCCGTCACCCGAAAATACACGACACTCGCAGAGTATGAATCGTACAACGGAGAGCGAGCTCTGCTGGAGAAAAGGGCCAATCCTTATCATGCGGCGCTTGCCGTCCGGCGCATCAGCGAACGCCTAAGCGGTACTTTCCTCTCTGAAATTGAAGACTCAGTCCGGTTTCCCCCTCTTGATTTTCTTTCCCAACTTGTCGAGATTGTTCCATCCACCACGGAAGACATAGCACGCTGCCGTGATCTGGCTGTATTTTTTGGCAAGGCTTTTCAGGGGGCGGGCCAAAGAAAGCGCAACCCTCAAGCGGGCGGTGGCTCGGACTCCGGGCGGAGCCGTCTACACGGAGGAAAGACAGATTTTCTGCTGGCTGCGCAGTCCACTGACAATTCTTTTGAAGACGAAGAAGACAAGAAGAGCACGCGGCGAGGGCGCCATTCGACGACGGTGCGGCTCCGCCACAAGAGAGAGCAAGCCGAGGAGCGCATCGACGTCGACGACTGTCCGGGAGAAGACGAAGAGGATGAGGAGATCGATGGAACGGATATTCAGGACGAACATTTTCAAAGAAGCCCCGGCTCCTTTCACGAGGTATCCGCAGCGCAGGCGATGCAGGTGCAGATGGCGAATCAGCTTTTTCCCTGGAGCTATGGGACGCTGACAATCGCCGAGATTGCGCCTGTGATCATTCAGCGGCGCCAGCAGATGGCCGATACCATCGCTGCCGGTCCTCTCACGAATGCACAGTTTCAGAAACTCGAAGTGCTGGCGCTGGCGGAGGTCATGTTCTGGACATCGAGCTCGATCGAGCAGGCTGTTGGGCTGAGGATGCTGCATCAAACTACCAGCGGAATGGATGCGGTTCTCAGTCTGCTGCCAAAGACCAGCACCACAATTGCTCAATGGCGCATTCGGTCTCCCCTACCCAGCTACTGTCGTCCGCAAGAGCCGGCGCCTCCTGGAATGGATCGTGAGCGTATCGACTATCTTCGCCTGCCCGACGTGGCCGATGGCAGCTTTCTGGTTCACGCATTTCTCGAACAAAAGGCCCGAATGCGGGCCAGCGACGAACTCCATCATGGAAAGACGAACGCTGTTTCGAATCCATCTTCGCGCGTTTTTCGGCATCCCCTCGCCTGGTATCGCAAGCAGCTCCGGCTTCTTTTCGAGAGCGTGGACCCGGATACACGCATGACGGAAGGCCGGCTCTCCCGGTTTCTGTTCTCCAGAGTTCTTGAAGCATCGGGAGGTGATCTTTCTGCGGCCGCCATTATCACCGGAAACGATATTCCGCTGTCGCGGGTCAAACTCTTTTATGCCTGCCCTTCGGTGTCTCGTCTGCAGACGTTGTACACCGATGTTGCCATCGGCGTTCAGGAAGCCTGTCTGCGCGCTCTTGAAAAGGAACCTCCGCCACGCGAGAAGGTGATTGTCGAAACAGGTGACACCTATATAGGGAACCGTCTCTGTCCGGCCCGAAGCGCGGTTCGACAGGCAATTCGGAAACTCCAAGAAGAAATCCAATGCACTTGGCAGATGGCGAACTACGACGAACACCGGCGTCATCACAACCTGCTGACACTGTACACGCTCTTGATGTTTTCCTATACAACAGGCGTGCGTGGAATCAGTACTCCTTATCTAAATCTATCGGAGATCGACCCGGAGCTGCGGCTGGGAACTTTGACGGATAAGGACAGTGGAGTTGGCTACAAAACAAGATTGATCCGAGTGACGCCGATGCTGCTCAAGCAAATGGAATTCTACAAGGATTTCATTGCCTGCGCTCCGCACTTGCCTCAGGACCGGAAGCTTCCATGCTTTTTTCTGGATGAAGAGCTGAAACCAGTCGAGGTGCGGCCCAAGACACTGGTTCCAATCATGCAGGACTTCCTTCCATTTCCCGTCAACATCCATCGCCGCTTCGTTTCTTCTGAACTGCTCGATGCCGGATGCCCGCCGGAGATTGTCAGTGCGTGGATGGGGCACTGGCACCGTGGCGAAGAGCCATGGGGTAAGTTCTCCAGCTTCTCTTTTCACGACTACGTGTCCGTCCTGGAGTCGTTTCTCGACCCCTTGATCGAATATCTTGGCTTTCGTGCTTTGCCGGGCAACTCGCATTTCAAACTCAAGGAGCTAAAGTGAATCGTTCAAGCGACCTTTGGGTTAGCCCGGAGATTGAATTTTCGCAAGCGCAGCAGACACTGTCGGTAAAATTGCGCGATTGGATGAGGAAGCGCAATGGAGCATTTGCTCCGCAGCTGGCAGATTTCAAAACAGAGGATTTTCCGCTGACCTGCACTCCCAAGGAGATGCAATATCTCCAGAAAAATATCCAGATCGAGTTCGAATCCGGAAAAGCGGCATACGCTGCTCTCGTGGTTCTGGGCAAGTTTGTCGCCTATGTCAACAGAATTGGCAAGGGGCCGATTCCTCAGCCGCGCATCTTCCGACTTGTAACGAAGTCATCGAATCCATTTCGGGACGGCATAGCGGAGCATCTTGCCTGCGTGCGGATTTGGCTGGACATGGAACGCAAATGGATTGATGAGTGCGCAGTTAGTCCACCGGTGGAGTTGGTGATTCTCTCTGCCATCCTGCATGGAGGACTTCTGCATCCGGGAAGCGTGGCAAATTTCACGCGCGCACTGCTCGCGACATCCGGTCAGGCTTATGGGTGCATCGGGAGCCGGGTCTACGTCGACCTTGCGCAGGCCGGGCGCGGCGAGCCTGAGATGGAAGACCGCCGCTGGTATCCGGACGACCAGACAGCGGCCTTGATTCGCCGGCCTGAGCAATATGCACGCCGTTCGGACTGGGAACCTATGGATGAACTTACGAACGATCAGGTTCTCCGCCTGCTATTTCAAAAGATTCGCCAGCGAATGCGGTCCGGCCATATGCGGAAAAACGCCTTGCCAGCCAGCCTCAAACAGCTCATCGATACGGTCGCTACGGCGGCGCGAATTGACGTTCCCGCGGTCCTGGTGGAATACGCGACGCACGGCATAGTCTCGCACTCCCTGAAATTCGACACCTTGCAACGGATCCATGGGGCTGCTGCAAAGGCGGACACGCAAGCTGAGCTTCTCGAACAGAAAGACGACGCTGCGATCGATGCCCAAGAAATGATTACTGCAAACAGCAATCCTGATGACCTCGAGCCGGAATGGCTTCAGCAACTGAGGGCGTCCTTGCGCACGAAAGACGCGAGCCAGGCTGTAGCAGCCCTGGAGGCGCTACTCGCAACATTTCCGAGCCCAGCCTGCCCTGGGCACCGCATCACCGACTTTGCCCATTATCTTCTGACGGAACGGCATCAAGATCAGCGGCGATTTGTGGCGCGCAAGCGCCTGGCGATCAGTACGGTACAGTCCTGGACCCTTACGGTTGCTCGTCGCTTCGGGCGCATCCTCGGCGATCAGGATCCCGTCGCGCTAACCACCGAGAACATCGAGACGCTTTATACCCAGGTTCTCGAAAATGTTGTCGAGGGAGATGACTCGCGGCGGCTTGGCCGCACAGTTGCCCAAGCCTTGCGGGAGTTCCAGGAGTTTCTGGTGGGCAAGCTAGAGGTAGCGCCCATTCATGATCGCGAGATCCTGGGCAGTTCCGGAGGCCTCCTGCCGGTCGATGCCAAAATCTTGACGCTGGAGCAATATTCAGAGGCGCGCCGCTCTATCCGTCAGAAATCGCATCACGAGTACGATGCAAAACTTCTGCACGCAACTGAAGCGCTGTTGATCTTCGGCTTCCGTTTTGGCACGAGGCGCATGGAGGCCTATGGTCTGGAGTTGCCAGACCTGGCCGGCGAGCCAACCGCCTGGTTGCTGGTCCGTCCCACCGAGGGCAGGCAGCTCAAAACCGATAACGCCAAAAGGCAACTCCCGCTCCGGTCCCTGATACCAGAAGACGAATTGGAAGTGCTCGACTCATGGAAGCAGGCACGGATTCAAAACAGGACCGATGGCCGTCCAAATGAGTGCCTTAGTTTTTTTGCAGCTCCGCAACTGAATGAGAACGGAGTGGTGGTGCAGACGCCATTTCCGGTTCGGAAAATGATCACTCTGCTGCACGAAGCGATCCGGAATGCGACCGGCGACAATACCCTTCACTTTCATCATCTGCGGCACAGTTTCGCTACCTGGACCTTTCTCCGCTTGATGATTTCGGATTTACCCCGGATTCCAGACCTGTTTCCGCATCTTCCGGAGACGACAGCCTGGCTCCGGGAGGCGAAAGACTTCCGCGAGCAACTCTACGGTACACCGCACCCCACACGGAAGCATGCCATGGCTGTCGCCTCTCTGCTCGGCCACTCCGGCCCAGGCGTCAGCTTGGAGCATTACATCCACTGTCTGGATTGGCTTTTGCCGCTCTTTCTGGCGGAAAGCCCCCTGTTGCGGGTCCCATCTGTGAACAGAGTGGCCATCGCCTCTGCGTATCCCAAGAGCAACTTGAACAATTGGAATCAATATCTTGGCTCTAGCTCCCTTTCCGGCCAGATTTTCAAGAAGCGCTTTCCAGGGCTGGCGGCTACGCCGAATGCGAACTCCGCGCATGTTGCTTCCCCTGGTCCCATAGACTCCGGATCGCAGAGATGGCTCTGGAATACCTGGAATCTTTTGTTCCTCGAGGGCACTACCCGCGAACCGCTCGACGAACTGGCCGACAGGCTTGGTTTCGATCTTGAAACCGCGGAACTCATCCTCGCCCGCGCCAAAGCAATTCAGCAAATCCGAGAGCCAGAAGGAAGAAAGTCCGTGCGTCACGAGATGGAAACCGTGGCCGTTGACCGGCGCAATCCCGGCGAGAAGATCGTGATTGCCTGCCCAAAACGATGCAACGACCAAGGCACCCAGGAGGTGATCGAAGGTATTGAACCAAAACTCTGGACGATGGCAAACCGCCCCGACGTGGATTCAGTCCAGCGCGTTTTGGGATATTTTGTGCAGAATTCATGGCTCACTTTGAACGTACTTCCCTTTCGCAATCCGGACCAACCGGAAGACGCCATCCTCTATCGAAAATTCCTCAGTGATCTTGACATCCCAGACAGCCGGATACGGTTTGTGTCCTTCGACCAGCGCAAGCGGTCCAGATCTCGCCGCAAATGGAAGAATGCTTTCAAAACCGACAAGGCACTTCAAGAGAAGATCCGAATCCAGAAACCGCCCTTCGTGGCAAGCTCGGCCAGCGATCGCTGGCTCGGAATCGAGCCGGATTCTGCTCGCAATGGCCCGGCACAAAAGCAGCACGGGCTGGTCGGCTTCCGCTTTCTTCTGGTCATGGCCGCGATACGGTTTGGTTACGCCGGCGAGGAGCAATAATGCACGCAAAGTTGCATTTTGCGCTTCCAGATTTTGGGGCAAATTTCCCTCGATTTACGACACTAAATTTCTGCTCTACGTCGCTCATCATCCGTTATACTGTTTATTATCAATACTTTGTACGGTAGAACAGAATGCGTCGCCATATGGTGCAAGAACTGCCAAGAGCATCGTGGACTACGAAGCCGGCCGCATCCTGTTCCTGGAACAGGAGTCGCTGAACCAAGTATTCGTCGTCCTTGCCGGAGACGTCAGACTGTCGCTGCAAGATGTCGGTGGCAGGAGGCTGACCCTTCGGATTGCGAGGCCCGGCGATGTGCTTGGAATGCACTCCGCATTATTTGGAAGCCTCACTGAGTGGTCGGCGGATACCGTTTATCGGTCCAAGATAGCCTTGGTCACACGGTGCGATTTTCTTCGTTTTGCGCAGCGATATCAAGAAGTAAGTCGCCTTGCGACACTCGAGCTCATGACAATTCACAGGAATGCATGCGTCACGCTGCGTATCGTTGGATTGACGACCTGTATTCGCAAGAGATTGGCATCGCAATTATTAGAGTGGGGACAGCGAGGGGAAATAACTGGAGACCAGACCCAGTTTCGCATGGCTCTGACCCATTCTCAGATCGCGGAGTTTATTGGCGCAGTGCGTGAGACTGTCACGCGTGCGCTGATATCCTTCAAACAACGCGGCCTTGTGGAAATCCGGGGCAGTATGCTGAGGATCCCCTCTACAACAGCTCTCAGGAAGTACTCGGAACGCGGTCATTGAGCCTGTCCTGCGCGCCGCTTGACGAATGGGTGCTAATGATCGCGTAGTCACCGTCACGGACCACACCCGCGATCATTACGTACGCTTCACATTTAAAGCCCAGCTGTTGGTCGACAACCGCACTGCCATACGTGAGATAGAGTCGTCGAAGTTTTCCATTGCCGAAAACTTCGATTGCACGAACTCCTCAAAGCCTCGCCAGATTCATTCAACGAACATGCTGACTGCAGTAACTGGTCAGGGGCGAAATTGCCAACTTCCATCTCGTAGTGATCGGCACGTGCGCACCTCGGATTAGCAC
>Ga0182030_10013574_pt1 | contig 16186 bp, 9 predicted proteins | sample 812S3MmetaG_FD_121299 | JGI IMG/M metagenome (GOLD analysis project Ga0182030, IMG submission 121299) | Permafrost microbial communities from Stordalen Mire, Sweden - 812S3M metaG (Illumina Assembly) | ecosystem: Environmental > Terrestrial > Soil > Wetlands > Permafrost | place: Sweden...
ACGAACGTAACTTTTGACCCAGACGGCAGAATTTATGGCTTCTTATATAATGATGATCAGCCCAGGGGTGGTGATAGAAGTGACTATACCCTCTACTGTTGTGAACCAGACACTGGTTATGCTTTGTGGTCAGCTCAAGTTAGTTTTCTGCGAAGCAAAAGTCTCATCTCCAGAAATTCTCCAGAGTGTACAGTTGGGCTAGATCGCGTCTTTGTGCACACGGGCGAAAATCACTTGGAGATCCTTGATCGAGCAACGGGCGGCAGAATGGGCAAAGTTGAAATGAGTTCCGCGAATGAGGGAATTAAGTTAACTTATGCAGGTGTTGTTGGTCACCATTTTCTCATGATAGCAAGCGTGGTAGGGAACGACGATGCTGCCACGCTAAATGTCATCCCATCGAATTCGGACTTGCCCTCCTATGGAATAGAGCTTCCGCCCACCGGTGCAGGAAGATATCGCTTCTCAAGCCAAGGGAATTATTTTGCCTCTACAGGATTTGGCTCTGATCGCATCGATTTTTTCAATAGCCGGCTGCAGAAAGTTAGCATCCATGCGGATCTTCAGGAGAATGTTGAGAAATATCACAAGCATTCTCCTTATTGGTCTATTTGTGGAGACAGTGTCCATTTTGATCAAAAGCAGGCGAGAGGGAACTATAAAGTTGTCAGTCACAATTTGGCTACAAACCAAGAAGAGTGGGCTGTGCATATAAAAGGTCGCCTGGAATGTTCGCCTCAAGTATCTTTCAATCATGACAGGGTGTTTTTATTAACCAGAGAGCATTGGTTGCTTGCCGTTAGTCTTTTGCCAGAATCCAAAGGACAGATACTATGGGAGGTTAGGACCCGGACCCTCGACAACTGGTGCCCTGGTAAGATCAATCACATACAAACATCCACAGATGGAAGGTATGTGTATGGTTTAGAAAGTACTATGCAGACTTTCTTTCGCTACGATGCCAACACCGGCGCAGAGGAAAATCTCGGCGAGATGGGACTTGGCCATGCGACCCTTATGGGTGCCCGCGCTGATGGCAGGGTTTATGTAAAGCCGCATAATTAATAAGGAGCATAATCAAATATGCTAGTGCTCGCATAATGATGTTAAACAATTCTGCTGCACTTAAACTTGCACGAACTCTATTTTGAAAAGAAGTCAATGCCCTTGATAACTTCGTATAATGCCAAGCATATATCATTAGCAGGGCTATTGTTACGCCAAGAAAGCCCGATGCTATGGCCTATTTCCCTGGATTCAAAGGGGATATAAGCAATGTTTTTATCCTCCGCCGGCAGGGCAATTTTGGGGACGATTGTTACTCCAGTTCCGATGGCAACCATATTTTTTAAGGTTTCTAGGCTGGTTGCTCTATAATTATCCGTTTTTCCGACACCAATATCCGTACACAACTCGCTTAGAATATGATCCGTAAGACAGTGGTCTTGTTCTAGTAGCAGTAAGGTCTCATCTTTAATATCCCCCATCACGATTGATTTCTTCTTCGCCAGTGGATGGCAGATGGGGACGGCTAGATAATAGGGTTCCCAGAATAATTCCACGGAAGTCATATTCTTTTTCTCTATGGGTAATCCTATAAGAGCGCAATCAACAATGCCTTCTTCCAATTTATCTGCAAGCACTTCTGCTTTTTCTTCAATGAAGTACACTTTCGTTTTTGGAAAGTGAGCAAAGAAAATAGAAATTAGTTTTGGAAATATATAAGGGCCCATGGTGGGGTAGGATCCAAAATAAAAATCTCCCGCTAGAGGATCCTTATTTTTCTTGCTAATCATTTTTATTTTTTGCGATTCCTGAAGCATTATCCTGGCGCATGTGCAGATATCTTCACCAACACGAGTTAACATGACATTTTTGTTGCTTCGTTCGAAAATCTGAACGCCTAAATATTCCTCGACCTTTTTTAACTGTATGCTTAAAGTTGATTGGCTCACATTGCAATGTTCTGCTGCTTTTACGAAACTTTTCATTTCAGCTATAGTTAATATATACTCTAAATCTCTTAACTTCATAATCTTACCCTTAAAACAATAGCCTTACTATTTATATAATCAATCATCACAATAAAATCAATATATTTCTCTTATTATGAAAAAGATGCAATTATGCTTTCGTGGTGGTGATATAAACAGATAGTAATTCACACCTCACATTTGTTAATAACATTAAGGAGTATTTAGAATGAGTTTAAAGTTATTTAAGTTAAGTGTATCATTATGTGCTGTTATGTCCTCTACGACGGCATTTTCCACGGATATATCCGGTGAAGACTTTGGTCGTTACAATTCTAGGGCGCTTTCCCATCAAGCTTATGATGAAAAAAAGTTTCAATCAGATTTGGATCTGGCAATCGCCAATTCACTGAAGGACCACAAGATCTCAGCATTCAATAAAAGATTATCAGATACAGAAGCTCTCCAAGCAGCCATAAGGATTTCTTCTCAGACAAATCAAGAAGAAAAAAAGTATCAAAGCGATTTGGCCCAGGCTATCAAGAATTCCCTATTAGATCAGAAATCATTCCCCCTTTACGATGCCTTTGTAATTGGATCGGGACCTTCTGCTCACTCATTTGCGGCCAACGCCATACAAGATAAGCTCAACATTGCCTTGGCATTGGGCGAAAATCCGGGGGGCGCTATTAACGTAAAAACTACCGTCCGAAATTTTGCGGGCCTAGAGGAAAAATATGGTTATGAGCTTGCGTATGATTGGATTCAGAAATCAGAAAAGCTCGGCGTACCTCTGCTCCAAGAAACCGTCACTCATATTGATTTGACCGATTCTATCTACAAGATTCAAACTTCCCTGGGCAATACATATACGGCTAAGAGCATCGTCTTTGCCCAAGGAACGAAACCGAGGCCTCTTACAGCGAAGAATATTGATCGGTATAAGGTGTGGGAAGATGATGCTTGGCATCAAATTGGCGACTTCAAAAGGGCCGCCAAAGACAGGAAAGTTCTTGTGGTCGGCGCGGGGATTGATTCGGTCAATAAAGTAAAAAACTTAATTGAAGGCGGGGCGCACAAAGTCTATATCGCATTAAGGGGTTCGGATATTCCGGCTCATATTCAAGAGCTTAAAGAGCTGTTTCCTGGCAAAGTAGAGGTAATCTTAAACAAGGAACTGGATAGCATCGAGGGCAAAAACCATAGAATCAGGGGCGTGAGAATGAAGGATAAGTCCTTTCTTGCGGTAGATATGATTGTCAATGCAATAGGCCGCATTGGAAATCAAAATATTAATATCGTTTCCAAAAACCCCTTTAAAAAGGATAGTCAATCGGATCGTTTTATCGTCTCAGCTGATTTTATGACGAATATACCGGGTGTATTTGCCATCGGCGATATTGCGGCCCAGGAAGATTCTTCTGGCCAAGTCATTCAGGATGATGGAAGAGCCGCAATTGCTATCGGTAAAGGCGCAAGTGGAGAAAGAGGTGTGGTCCGCTATCTAAGCTCAAAGAAGGTAAAAAAGAGCTAATCGCTTAAATTAACAAGGATCCAAAATTAGTTAAGTAAAGGGGGCTCCCGGAAAAGCCCCCCTTTTTAACTTCAAGCCGCTGACTAAGTAGCCGGGCACTCTCAGCCCACTAATCAGGCCAGATTTAGAAATGCTTGGATTGGGAAGTATGATGAAATAATTGTTTATATGTTACTTCTAATTTATTGTCTTATGTCATTTACTCTGGTATAAGATCCAAGGTTTTATATAAAGTTAAGGTTTTCAAATGTTATATTCAATTTTTTTCAGGTCGTGCTTGATAGTAACGGTCCTATTGACTTCTCCATCTTCTGCCAGTCAAAGTCAGCAGTTTGACACAAAGTTCTTATTTGAAGGCATGGATTACACGAAGCTCTGCCAGTTCCAGGCAATGAAGGACCCCCGTTTTGCAGAAGTCCTCGAGAAAGAAGGGTTGCTGAAAGTCAATCAACAAAATCCTTTATCTACCCTTGTTCTTGACGATGGTGAAGAAAATCGTCTTGTTGATCTGTCCATGGCGTTGATGGAAGAGCTCGAGCCAGTGCCAGCGCTTCAGCCGTATGAACCACTGCTTGGATCGCTACTCACCTCCAAAGATCTTGATGAAGCGCTGGTAGCAGAATTTCGCAAAAGTAAAACACGGGCTATGCTAAAAACCCTTTTGCGACCGCTGTTCCTGATGACAGGAGAACTCGGCGTTTTTGGAGGTGGTATCGTGGCACTTAATGCTGCCATGCCGGGGACAATGGCTTTAGGCATAGGTATTGCTGGATTTGTCTTGCTCGAAGTATTTTCACGTAACATGAGCCTTTGCTTAAATACGATTTGGTATTTATTTGTAACCCCCCTGGGGGATCCACTGACCGATCTTGAAGTAAAATATGCTTGCAAGAAGCGTTTTCTCTCAACACCAATGCAGCAGAAAATAGAACGCGTTTTCCAGGATGCTCGAAAAGATGATCAAACGGGCTCGAAAAAAGATTACTTGGATCGCGTCCTTAAAATTCCTGTAAAAAGTAAACAACCGAAATTTGATTTGGTTGCTTTACGACAAGCATGCAGCGGATTTAAGGATGAGGACGGGCAGTCTGTGGCAGATCTTATCTTGGTAGCAATTATGAATCATATGGCTCGCTTTACGGAAAAAGCAGGCCCGAATGATTCCCCAAATATGATTCTTTTTTTAAAAGGACCCCCAGGGCTCGGAAAGACTAATTTAGTGAGGGCCATAGCAAAGCTGATGGGCTTGTCCCTTATAGCCTTACAGGTCAGTGATGAGCATTTTAAGAGTACATCCAAAGCGCCAGGCTCACTTTTCCAGGGCATAACCAGCCATGATGAACGTAATGGAGTACTGTATTTGAACGAGTTTGATCGCGTTGCAAATAAAGAAGGATCTGAGCATCTCAATGGCCTTTTGCCGTTTATTGATCCTTCGGCCCAGTTTATACATGATGACTTCGCTGGAGAAGGAATGGATTTTAGCCATTATTTTCGCATCGGCGACGGTAACTACGATCTTAAAGATAAGGCACTATTAGATCGATGTGTTGTTGTTAATGTGGTAGAGCTAGATCCGGAATTTAAAGAACAAGGGATCAATAAGGATATGATGCCCCTGCTCATGCGCAGCGACAATCCTGTGCTAAACCTTGAGCTATCAAAACTATCACTTGGTACTCGGCAGGCTATAAGACAAGCACTTGAGGATGATCAAGGAGCAGGCTTTCGAGACATTCAGAAAACCCTGCAGATTGTCTTGAATAAGGAACGCCTGGGAAAGCTGGAGTAAAGTTGTTTGCTGCTCGGGTCAAAACCTCATGGTTTTGGGACTGTACTAGTTCATCAGCCTCTTGATATTTTGACATAAATGCTATCCTGAGATACAAAGAAGAAATAATTCTTAAATTCAGGAGATTTATCGTGCGCTATATAAATTATCTCGCTTTATCTTTGAGTGTGAGTGTGTCTGCAATCGCAAGCGAACCCTTTGAGATAGAGTCTCCGACATCTGGTCGCGCGGTATTCAAAGACCTCAAACACTTAGAAGAAAGTGCCTGGAAAGCGGCCCAGGCGGGTGAGTTTGAGCGCGCGGGCAGATACCTGCGGCAAGCGGCAGGGCGGGGTAGTCGTATATCGGCGCTGTTCTTGGCCCAAGAGTACAGGAATGGGGGGCTCATCTTTGGGCAGAATCCAACTGAAGCCGACACCATGCAGGGAATCTATGAGCAACTTAAAGCTGGTACTGAGAATCGGTCCTGGAATGGTTATGACGATCGTGCGGTTCAAAAACAATGTCTCTATATCAATAACGCTGCTTTGGCGCGAAGAACACCTTGGTTAGCGGCAGGCTATAGCCTGATCAAGATGAGATCTACTCCTGACTATGATGAAGCTCTAGAGGCTCCTGACCATGCTATGAAGTGGCTGCTGGCAGGGGTGCTCGATGATGAGGATGGGGACGCTATTTTTCATGAACAAACTCTAACTCAGGATGAAAAAGAACGCGCGCTCGAAATCATGCGTGAGGGCGTAATTTGTCTTAATGATCAAGCGCTCTTTAACAGGTTCTTCCAGCTATTGGGTAAAGGTCATCCCAAGGTTGATTTCTTGCCACGGGTCCTGTCCATAGCTCAAGCCAGCCCCTTTCACAGCGAACAGGAAAAGACGGAACTGGCGTTAATTGTACGCGACAACGTTTCCTGTCTTCAGAGCGAATGGTATCCCCAACTGATAGATCTGTGTGAGGGTGCGTCTTCTAGTACTAGAAACTGCAGCCCTTTCGCACTCGTGAGATACGCCATGACAACTCTGTTAACGGATCGCAAAATAAGTGAGGATGCAAAACTAAGGCTGCTCTCCTTGTTTGCTACCGTTTATAAGGGGGTACAATCTGTAACTCTTAAATCCGATTTTGCTCAAGTCTTAGATGATGATAGGAGTTGGAACAGCCCCCGCAAAGATGTCATGCTACGCTTAGAATTGCTAAAGCTTGTTGTCACTGATGAAGCTATGAGAGCCCTTAGAAGGGAACACTTGAGCAAGCTAACGAAAAGTATCATTGTTGGACTATACGGCGATATAGTCATAAATAATAATTACCAGCAAAGCCAGAAAGCGGAACAGGCTTTCTTTGAATGTTTCGAGATCTACTATGACTTAGAGCCATCGGGGGCTGTTGGTTACCTCAAAGAACGCTACAAGCAAAGGGGCGGCTGTTGCCGAAGAACTTTTAATCTGGATACCCTGCTGGCCTTGAAAGGACGAGATGAGGAGTTCTATCAGACAGAATCCCGCAAAACTTTAAGTGAGGATCTTGATGGGCTGGTAAAGCTGCTGATTGAGTCTCCTGAAAGGAAGCAAAAAGCTGAGGGTTCCTTGCTTTCGCTGGAAGAAGCATACAATCGAATCTGCCAGATGCTATCTCAGCCTCGTCGCGGTGAGGGAGACGAAGAGGCTAGTCGTGCGCGGTTTGCTCTAGAGACTTTTATCTCGCGCGATGACCTGTTGGAACACTATGCGGAACGGCTTGCACCCCAAGTGGGGATTTTTCTGACCAATCACGCTTCGCTCAGTTACCGTTATGGTGACCTACTGGGACGAGGGCCTGTCGTTTTGAGAGATGCGGCTTTCCAAGCCTTGTTGACATATTTAGTTCATGCGAAACCGGAGAGTAATCCTTTTCAATATACGAGAGCTGCTGATGATGCGCTTATGACTGATGGCCGAAAAGCTGGGTACATCTCTGATAAGCCGGCCTCTTTCTTTAACGGAGTCTTTGGGGCTCTGTTAGCGGTTAGAGCGAATTATCCTATCCAGAGGATGTGGCTTTCTATGGATGTCCGCGAGCCGGCGGTGCGTGAAGAAATGATGAGGCAAGTTCGGACCTACTTCAACCTGCCCGCTGACGCTGTCAGTGATGAAGCAGAAGCAAGATCAGGGGAAAAGCGTGAGCGCCCTATGCTTGATCTTAATGCAATCTTGGGGAACTCACTCAATGAGGCTATGCAATCAAATTCATTGCCGTATGTCGCTATACATCAATTCTGCGAAGTAGCAAAAACGACCGGTATTTATAAATCCCTTCCCGCAGAAGTTTTAGTAGCCCTGGGAGATCAAATTTTCTGGAATGAAGATGCGCCTCTAGCTCAGCGATGCGAGGCCTTCAACAACATTTTACGGCGTTCCGCTGCCCAGAGGGGGTTGGTAGATCTGTGGGGTATATGTCAAGATCGCCTGCCCCAATCTCCTTTATTATCTTATGTGGAGCTTGCCATAAAGATGATCGAGTCTACACCCAAGACTCCTTATGCCATGTATCATTTAATGGGTAAAATGATTGAACTTAAGAAGGCTCATCCTGAGATTTGCATCCCTAGTAATTTTATTACAGACAAGGGCATCTCTGAATCGGTTCTTCGTGAGGGCGAACTTTCCACATATACATGGTCGCCCACGGATTTTACCTGGCTTTTCAACATGAAGGTAAATTATGGCATCGGTCGTAATGATGAAAATGCCCCGTATGTGGTGATAGACCACATTCTGAAATCGCGGTCTTTGGACGAAGAGGGGCACTTGTATGGAGTCGTGTATCAACCAAATTTGCAAGATGATGAAGGGTTAAACTGCTATAGACTATACAAGTGTAATCCATATACGGGTTATGCCAAATGGTCGATGATTATATCAATTAACCCCGAGACTCGAAATTCTCTCGACTCAGGTCTACCAAAATACTCAGTTGGATCTCAATATCTCTACGTTATGTCGGGAGAAAACAAGATCGCGGTGTTTGACCGGATGACTGCGGAATACTTGCGAAGTGTGAGCATTAGCGATGACAATCCCGACGTGAAACTTTGTTTTATTGGAGCCGTGGGAGAGGACCTATTTGCAGCTAAAGTATGGTCAAGCGCGGATTATAGAATTGAATCCAAGGCATTTCTCAGCTTCCTGCCGAAAGGTGACGCGCAGGGAGCTTGGTCTAAGCAACTACCTCCAAGCGGTGGAGGAATGTACCGCTTTTCAACCCATGGTGCGTACTTCGTCTGCACAGGGTTTGGTGCAAGCGTGAGACATTACTTCAACATGTCTGGAAAAGGCATTGCCATCGATGGGGATCCCACTGCACCGGCAGACGAGCATTTTAAGCACGAGCCTGAAGCGACCGTCGATGGTGATATGGTCTTTTATACCCAAAAGCAAGGCGATAACAGTTTTCAATTGGTGCATTTGAATCTCGTCACAGGAGAGGAACTGTGGCGAACATCCCTCCCAGGAGAGCCAAAACAGGCGCCCGTGTTGTCTGTTGCCAGGGATTGCGTATTTATGTTTCTCGGAGCAGATCTATGTGCCATAAGCACCGGGACCGATGTTCCAGTCCGCATGCTTTGGCATGTGTCAACATGCAGCAACAGTGGGTATTATTCCTCTAATAACATTGATCGCATATCAGCCTCCGCAGATGGGCGGTATGTTTACGGTCTTGAGAGCAATAGGAAAAAGTTCTATCGATATGATGTCAAAACTGGCGCTGAGGAAGATCTTGGCAATTGTCATGGCGACGCAAATGGCTTCCTAGGAAGCCGCTCTGATGGCAAGGTGTTCATTTAATCATGGGGGCTTCTGCACCATACCCCCGTATTTTTTACGGATATCGGCATTTTTCTAATGTTGTATTTTATGATCAGGGAACTAGAATGGCTTTTATACCCGTGAACGACAACCAATTGAATATAAAGGAAGATTAAATGTTTAATAGATTGCTAACTATGATAACCGTAATGAGCATCTTTTGCACTTCCGCGAAGGCTAGTGAGAGTTACTATTACGAAGAACCCAGTAATGCCAGCGAATCTCATGTGTCCATGTTAAGGGGTCGGGACACCTGCTTTCTGGGCATGATGGCTGTTCCCATTAGAAATGAGAATAAGTTTGCTGAACGATTTCCCGGTGTTCGCCAATGCTCGCAATATATAGAATCCGATAGCACGTTTGCTTTCCTCAAAAGTGCGGCGAGCGGATATAAGCAAAATGCCCATTGGAATCTGCCATATGATTTAACAATTTTTATTGCTCGACAGTTAGATAACGAAACTGCAAAAGCTTTCGCGCTTGTATGTATGTACTTTTCCAATGCGGCCAATCATAGACCTAATCTTAAATTTCAACCACTCGTCACCGATCATTCTATGCTGGTTATTATGAGAACAAAAAACGCCATCACATCTCTCAGTTTAGCACTAGATGATTTTAACCACATAAGCGTGTTAAAATATGCGGCCCTATTATTTCCTGAGCTTAAAACTCTAGATCTTACTAAGTGTACGAACATGGACGCTCAAACTATTTTGGGTGAAGTCGCTTTGCCACAGACGCTCACATCACTAGGGCTGCCTCGTTTTAAAGCCTGCAGAGTACACGAGCTCATGGAATTTGCTAAGCGAAATCCTAGCCTTACAACTTTGAATCTTGCAAAGTCTCCTGGTGTATACGGGGACGGGCTGACAGAGGTTGCACGTTTGTGTCCTAGACTTAAATCCTTGGGTATTCATTATGGTTCCACTCATTATAGTTCCACTTGGACAAATCCAAGCGCACTCATCCTAGAAACAGACCTGATCCCAGATTTGACAGCCTTGGATTTGCGGGGGAGCAAGGGGATCACTTCACATCAGATCGCAGAAATTATTCAGTCTCGCCCTGCCCTGAAATCATTGAAACTCAGTGCCGCAGGCAGATCACTTTTGAGACCATGAATGCTGTAGGTCAATATGGCAAATCCCTTCAAGCGCTCAAGCTTTCTATAGGTAAGGGTAGAAAATCTATAGAATTCGCGGAATTTATAGACCTGTCGAGAGGAAAAATAACTTCTTTGAGCATTATAAAAAATGCGGCGCTTGATGTGAAAAGTCTGAAAATAATTGCTAGTAACTGCCCAAATCTGGAATCACTAGATTTTTCGTACAGCGTTTTGAATGACCCGGAAGTACTTATAAATTTTGCTAGCTCATGTCCGGAGCTTACAAAATTGAATCTTTGGGATTGCAAAGAAATCAAGCCCGAAGTTCTCGTTAACGTAACGAGGCATAGTCATAAACTTAAAAAACTAATCCTTGCGTTTTGTGGGGAAATTGACTCCGATGCCCTCGTAGGAGCTGCTAAAAGATGCCCAGACCTCACACACTTGATTCTTAGGGGGTGTACAAACATAACTGGAGGAGCGGTCTTAAGAGTTCTAGGCTATTGCACCAGACTTAGATATCTGGATCTGGTGATTTGTGCTCAGATAGCGAAGTCAGAATGTGAAGCTATGTTTAAACTGCGTCCGAGTCTTAATATAAAGCTCGCTTCGGGAACAAAGTTTTGCTAGTGGCCCTCCTCTATTCAGGAGCTGCACGTTCTGTCTAACATAAATTAGCACCCTATGTTGGATATCAGCTTTGTCTGATCAGAAATCAAGGGTCCAAAAGCACAACTGCTATTTTATATTACCATGTGGTGGGTCTTATACAAATGAACCGAAGAGAGATCAAGCTGTATGCCACTCAAAACACTCAAATCGTCCTACGGAATTAAAACCCAGACGCTCGTAAATGCGAAATCCAGAATCACTGGAGGCGGAAAGAGAGGCAAATTTAGCACCATTTTCCTTGGCAGCATTCATCATATACCTCATCATTTTCGTGCCAAGACCTTGTCCACGCTGGCTTTCATCGGTGAGTAGACTGAATATTCCTGCCGTATCATCTTGATGATACAGAATTCCAATCACAACTGGTTTGTCTTCTTTGTATCCAACGAAAAGCTTTTCATTGGCATCCAACAAGGTTATGGGTAGTTGTTCATAAAACAAACGAGCCGTGTGGTCATAGGGCTCAAGAACGGAGATGAAGTCGTTGAGTTGATCCCTATTGGTCGCTTGGGCAATTTCTAGATCGATAGTATTTTCATCATATTCGAAAGCTGATAGGTCACAGATCATAGCCTGCTCAGCCGCCTCAACCTTAAAGCCAGATTTTTGCAATTTATCTGTTAATTCCGGCGAATGCTGAGAGGGTGGTACCCACCAAGCAAATGGTTGGCCGTTAAACTCATTTATAACATCATGGATGCTCTCAGCATTTCCTCCGCCATAAACGATGTTAAACATAGAAGATCCAAGCCCACAGATTATGAACGTCAGACCTTTTTCTTCTTCAACTCTATGCCCGATTTTTTCAGGAAAAAACCTAAAATGACCTAATGCGCTTGCTTCTATTCTCGTAATCATACAAATTCCCTATTTTCATTGAAACGTCAAAACGAGTCTTAACGAGATTTCTATATATTCATTTATATGCAAATGCAAGTAACGTTTTAAGGGTCTTGAGATGCCCCCCTTCAAGAGCTTACTCATTATTAACAACACTTTGCAGTATCAAAAGACACACAAACTATGTTAATGTTCCTCCACATAAACGAGGATGTGAATTTATGCTTAAACTTATAATTGTCTTGTTAGCCAGCTTAGCCCTCTTTCCTTTTCAAGCCATAGCTAATGATACCGTAGCTACAGTCGCTGGTGGTGGAGTTGAATATGAAAAATCTGATGACATTTCTATGGATGAAGAACTTCTTCAAATCAGCGTCGATAAAATTGATATTACCTATAAATTCACCAACCATTCCCTGAAGCAAATTAAGACTAAAGTGGCTTTTCCATTGCCACCCTTTCCGGCGGCACCATCTAATAGATTTTCCGCTTGGGATGAGATGTACTATGCGCATACATTTATTGAAGAAAACCCAACCAAAACCAAAAAGGTAAGCCACAACCGCAATTTAAAAGATCTGACTCGAGATACTCCATTCATCAATTTTCAAAGAACCGTAGATGGAATACCCTATGCTCATCAATACCAGGTCATAGCCAAAAACGCCGACGGCAAGGATATTACGGAACTCTTGACGAAAAACAAGATTCCCCTTTCGGTGCAATATTTGTATGGTGCAATGGAAGAAGGCTATCTCTTCCACGACAAAAAGATGGCACAACGCTTAAAAGATTTGAAACTTGTCGACTCTAAAGGCCACCCCACATGGACAACCCAAACCATATATTACTGGGACCAGAATTTTGAGCCAGGAAAAACTCATACGATAAGTCATTCCTATCGCCCTCAAACGGGTCTCCATTTTATGGAAGCGCTCAACCCTAAGACATTGGACGACGTAACATTGGGCGAAGATTATAATTTGCCTAAAATGGACTGGAAAGATTACAAACTTGATGAAAAATCCGTCGCAGCCATATTGAAAAGCTTTGAAGGCAAGCCAGAAAAACAATATCAGTACGTTCAAGAAGTACGATATATACTTACTACCGGAGCTAATTGGAAAGGCCCTATAAAAAAGTTCCGCCTGGAGGTCACCCCATTGGAGCCCGACACCCTTGTGCTGTGCAATTGGCCAGGTGAAGTGACAAGAATGCCCGACGGTAAATATGTGGTTGAGCTGACCAATTTCACCCCTAAAGAAGACCTTAAGGTGTTATTCCTGAGATTTACTCCTAAGTAGGTCTGAAATTTACGGACACATCTATCACAGCTCACTTTTTGCTTGATGCCGATGTCTTTAGATGTTTCCCATAGGTTGGACTTTGACTTCACCTAAGGGAAAATTGCATCACATAAGATATATGAGCAAAATCCCCCATTCCTAATGTTACGACACAGAATTATGCAATTTTCACCCTCTCTCAAGGAAAGTATGGCCCGTAAAATCCATTTTACTCCTATGGGACTCTTTACGCTTGACAATATTAATATCATGAACTGAACAAGCTCGGTTAATTCTTTGATGAAATGGCCTGTTTAAAATATAGAAACAGAATAATAGAGAAAAGAATAAATAGTGGTAGTATTGATGGCTGAAATCAAATGCTTATTTTACCACCATTAATAGTTTATTAACCTTATCTATGCTTTACTGTAAATAGAGGCCCTGTGAAAGCGGATAGTTACTGGTGATGGGTTAAGATCAGATTGCTCAGACTGCATATACAGATTGAGAAATGATTACCCCAATCATAATTGAAAAACTAAATCACTGAACCGATTGAACGATAGTTTTGAGATGTAATAAATGTTAGGAAGGACCAGGTATCCCATGATCAAATCCAATAACGTATACCTTACACGAAATTTTCAATTGCTGTTCGGAATTGTGTGTATGGTGATGATCGCAAACATGCAGTATGGTTGGACGCTGTTTGTTGAGCCCATGAATGCAAAGTTTGGCTGGGATAAATCAGCCATTCAGGTTGCCTTCACGATCTTTATCTTAACTGAGACTTGGCTCGTTCCCGTGGAAGGGTATTTGGTTGATAAATTTGGTCCCAAGCTCATCATGTTTGTCGGAGGAATCCTCTGTGGTTTGGGTTGGTTTATTAATTCAATATCCGAGTCTCTGATGATGCTTTATTTAGGGGCAGCCATAGGTGGTGCAGGTGCTGGGGCTGTTTATGGCACGTCTGTGGGGAATGCATTGAAATGGTTTCCCGATAGAAGAGGCCTTGCAGCGGGGCTGACAGCGGCAGGGTTTGGCATTGGCTCTGCTCTGACGATCATTCCCATCTCAAATATGATCAAGGCGAGCGGTTATCAAGATACCTTTCTTTATTTTGGGATATTCCAGGGCGTTGTTATCATGGCCGTTGCCTTGTTAATACGATCACCTTCGAAGGAAGTACTTCCCCCTACTGAGGAAGTGGTGGTTCAAATAAAAAGAGATTTTCATCCAAAAGAAATGCTTAGGACCCCCGTCTTCTGGCTGATGTATGTGATGTTTGTCATGGTGGCTGCGGGTGGTTTAATGGCAACAGCCCAATTAGCTATCATTGCAAAAGATTTTCTTGTTGCAGATGTTCCCGTAACACTTTTGGGTCTCACTTTGCCAGCCCTTACGTTTGCCCTTTCCCTTGATCGTCTCCTTAATGGCTTTTGCCGGCCCTTCTTTGGATGGGTTTCTGATAAAATTGGACGGGAAAATACTATGTTTATTGCCTTCGCTCTTGAGGGTTTAGGTATTCTAGTCCTGTATAATTATGGAACCAATCCCGTTCTTTTCGTTATTTTGTCTGGACTCGTCTTCTTCGCCTGGGGTGAAATTTACAGCCTATTCCCTGCCATAAATGCGGATACCTTTGGCCGAAAATTTTCAACAGCAAATTTCGGATTCATTTATACCGCCAAGGGAACAGCATCGCTCCTTATTCCCTTAGGAAGCCTTCTGGCTGCAGCGGGAGGATGGAAGTATGTGTTTTTAATAGCAGCCGTATTGAATATCACAGCGGCCATATTAGCCTTGTTTGTCCTGAAACCCATGCGTAAAAAATTCATCGATAAAATCAATTCTGATGTAGAATTAGCAGATAAAGAGTATCCTAAATAGATAAAGGAAGGGTCTTATAATGTCTGAAGATGTAACCATTGAAACAAAAAATGATCAGCCTATGATTTCGGGTGGTCAAATTGTCGCCAAGATGCTTAAGCAAGAAGGCGTCAATCATATTTTTACCATATCGGGCGGCCATATTATTGACATATACAATGGCTGCATTGATGAGGGAATCAAAATCGTTGACGTACGCCATGAACAGGTTGCTGCTCATGCGGCAGATGCAGCTTCACGCATCACAGGTATTGGGTGCGCTGTTGTAACTGCTGGACCTGGAACAACCGATGCCGTGACGGGGGTTGCCAATGCCTTTCGGGCAGAAAGTCCCATGTTGCTCCTTGGGGGCGGGGCTCCTTTAAGCCATCACCGAATGGGATCCTTGCAGGATCTTCCTCACGTTGCCATGATGGCGCCCATTACAAAGTATTCTGGCACAGTGATGACAACGATGCGCTGCGCGCAAATGATGAGTCAATGCCTCAGAGAAATGTGGAATGGCGCACCTGGACCAGGATACTTAGAATTCCCCCACGATATTCTGGACGGCCGCGTCGACAAAGACGCTGTTATCATTCCAAAGAATTTTAGGGTCAAAGGAGACAATGGGAGCCCAGTTCCTGAATTCATCGGTGATCCCAACACGATTATGGAAGTGGCAGAGATTCTTCAAAAGGCAGAACGCCCCGTTGCCCTTTTTGGAACCCAGGCACGAACCTGCCGTGCGCACGAAGAAATCGATCGTTTTTCACGCCTGTTTAATATGCCCATTTACGTGAATGGCGCTGCACGAGGAACCCTTCCAAAGGACCATCCCTACAGCTTTATGCCTTCTCGGAAGTCAGCATTCGAAAAAGCTGATGTTATATTCTTTGTGGGAACGCCCTTCGATTTCCGCATGGGATATGGAAAACGTCTTAATCCTAATGCAAAAATTATTGTGCTTGATATGAATTACTCAAACATAGGCTTCAACCGTGATTTTGATATTGGTATGGTTGGAAATGTCCGTTCTGTTCTACAAGCCCTCATTAGCACAGGTAAGGGAGATGTGGCAGGAAAGCACGACGCATTTATAAATCTTCTCAGGGAAGAAGAAGCTCAGTCCGCTGAAAAAGGGTTACAAATAAGAGATAATAACTCTGTCCCCATTCATCCAGCGCGACTGTGTTACGAAATCAATGATTTCCTCCTTGAGGACACAGTTTATATAGGGGACGGTGGGGATGTTGTAACATTC
>Ga0182030_10013576_pt1 | contig 16186 bp, 13 predicted proteins | sample 812S3MmetaG_FD_121299 | JGI IMG/M metagenome (GOLD analysis project Ga0182030, IMG submission 121299) | Permafrost microbial communities from Stordalen Mire, Sweden - 812S3M metaG (Illumina Assembly) | ecosystem: Environmental > Terrestrial > Soil > Wetlands > Permafrost | place: Sweden...
CCTAGGCGTCGCCTGCGAGGGTTGATCGTCTGGTTCAGCACGTGCGGCTGGCGCTTCGCTCCCAGAGCCGGTGCTCTCGATAGGCGCCACGGGTACGTCAAAATCCGGAAGATTCACCGGGACGCTGCTTCCATCGATTTCCCCCTGTTTGCTTTGCAGGTAGACCGAACGCAAGGTCGCGTAAGGATCGACCGCGTTACTGAGTAGAGCACGGAGCTGCTCCTCAGTCATCACATATGTGTCCAGGCCACTTACTACCAGCCGCGTGTCACTGGCCGTGGCCCGATAATCGTAGCTTACCCAGTGCATCGGATCGGTCAGAAAATCAACGCCGCTCCCTAGCAGATCGCGGACCGTGCTGGGTCCCATCAGCGGCAGATACAGATAGGGACCAGCCTTTACGCCGTAAGTGCCGAAGGTAACTCCAAACTCATTATTGTGGTGCATCATGCCGGCATGTGCGGCGACATCGAAGAGCCCGAGCAGACCCACCGTCGAATTCATGATGAAGCGCTTTGCAGGTATGCCGGCCCGCTTGAACTTACACTGCAGCATATCGTTGAAAAACGCAGCAGGTTCGGACAAATTTATCAGTACGTTGTGCACGCCGCGGCCGATAGGACCCGGGGTCAGCCAGCGATAAAGCTGCGCAACCGGACGAATCACATGCCGCTCCAGCAGGCCCTGGAATGCGTAGGCGGCGCGATTGGGTCGCTCCCACGGATCTGCGGGCCTCGGGGCAACGATCGGGCTGGAGTCCACCGCACGAGCAATGGGCGCACAGCTGATCAAGCCAGTGCCCAGCAAAACGGCAACGGTGTAGCCGCGCATCAGACCTCCCTCTCGGAGGCAGACTATATTACAGGTTAGCCCAGCTCAGCCCGAGCCCATTCGGGCATTTCGGCGCCGGCACCAGACCAAATATTTTAACTTGAGAGCGCTCCCGGCTGGACGCCATGGCAACCCTGCGGTTCAATCGTTGGTGGCTTACGCCATTTATAGGATGATAATGATCCCTTGGAATTACAGTCTTCTCCTCCGGCGACCCCTGCAGTGAGCGACCACAAGGCACTCGCCGGGCGGCTGGTCGGCGGCTGCTCCAGGCGGGCGTGGCTCGTCGTGGCGCTGGCCGGCCTGCTTGGCGTAGTTGCCTCAGTGTTCGCGGTGCGGCATTTCGCAATGAGCACGGATACCGGCGCGCTGCTTTCACCGCGCCTGGACTGGCGCGTTCGCGAAGCAGCCTACAACCGCGTGTTTCCTCCGCAGGGCGCTCGAATCGTGATCGTAGTCGATGGTCAAACCCCGGAGATTGCCGAAGGTGCGGCGGCGGCTCTCGCGCAGCGCCTCGGCGATCAGCCCCTGCTGTTCAAGGCAGTTCGTCGCCCTGATGCCGGGCCCTTCTGGTCGCACAACGCACTGCTTTACGCGTCGGTGCCCCAAGTTCGTGCTGGCATGGATCAATTGATCAAAGCCGAACCATTTCTCGGGCCCCTCGCCGCCGATCCTTCACTACGCGGCCTGATGGGCGCGCTCTCGACTGCCTTGCAAGGGGTAACTTCGGGCCAGGCCTCACTGGAGCAGCTTGATCCGCCCATTCAACAGCTGGCCGGAGCGCTCAGCGATCTACAGGCCGGCAAACCGGCATTTTTCTCATGGCGCGCATTGGTCAGCGGCGGCGCAAGCGAGCGCCGTGAGCTTCGACACTTGATCTTGATTGACCCGAACCTGGATTTCGCGCGGCTGGAGCCGGGTCGTGAGCCCAGCGATGCGATTCGCGAAATGGCGCGCACCCTGCAGCTTGATCCGCAGCACGGTGTGCGCATTCGACTTACAGGCCCCGTACCGCTGCAGGATGAGGAGTTCGCGACGCTGGCGGAACGCGCGACGCTGATCGCCACGCTCGCGATCATGGCCATAATTGTCATGCTGTGGCTTGCTGTGCGCTCCGTACGCCTGATTGCAGCGATCCTAGTTACCACGCTTCTGGGTTTGGTGGTGGCCACAGCGCTGGGGCTGCTCATCTTTCATAGGTTTAACGTCATTTCAGTCGCCTTCATTCCGATGTTTGTCGGCTTGGGCATCGACTTCGGCATTCAATTCAGCGTCCGCTATCGCGCCGAGCGCGCGGGCAAGCATGAGACACATGAAGCTCTAGTGGCGGCGGGACGGGGACTTGGCCGATCACTGACCCTGGCGGCGACTGCGATTGCCTCTGGGTTCTTGGCGTTCGCCCCTACCGCCTACGTCGGCGTCTCGCAACTGGGGGTAGTGGCGGGACTGGGTATGTTTATTGCCCTGATCCTGAATCTGACTCTGCTGCCGGCCCTGATTCGGTTGAGCCGAGCACCGGGCGCGGCGGAACGGGCTACTGATCCGCGACTGGCAATGATCGACGACTTTGTACTGCGCCACCGCCGCTTGGTCATCGGGCTCGGTGTCGGCGCCGCCGCAATTTCGGCGCTCGTGCTGCCACTACTGAATTTTGACTTTAACCCCATTCATCTGCGCAGCCCACGCGTGGAGTCAGTGGCAACCATGTTTGATCTGATGCGCGACCCGGAGCAATCGCCCAACACGCTCGAAGCGATACGGCCGAATCTCGCCGCGGCCGACCAGGTCGCGATCAGCGTGCGCTCGCTTCCCGAGGTCTCCGGTGCGCGCACGCTATCAAGCTTTGTGCCGGCGGATCAGCCTGAAAAACTGGCAATTATTGCTGATGCGAAGAACCTGCTGGATCTGGCGTTCAATCCTCTCGCAGTGGGATCGGCCCCGAGTGATGCAGAGATCGTCACGAGCCTCAGGCAAACGGCTGAGGCGCTGCGCCGAGCAGCCACACTGCCCGATTCGCCGGCCCGAGCGGTTGCGCGCGAGCTTGCTAACGAACTTGAAGTGCTGAGCAACGCCACGCCTGCAGCGCGCACGCAGGCGAGTCAAGTGCTGATGCCGGGGCTCGCTCTGGTACTGAATGAAGCCCGTGATTCACTGGAGCCGCAAGCGATCAGCCTTACAAGCTTGCCGCCCGAACTGCAGCGTGACTGGTTGTCGGCCGACGGGCAGGCGCGTCTTTCAGTCATTCCTAAGGGCGATTCGAACAACGATCAGGTGCTCAGCCATTTCATTGATGCGGTGACCCGACTAATTCCCGATGCGAGCGGGACGCCTATTAGTATTCGCCAGGGGGGCCGCGCCGTGGTACGCGCCTTTACCGAAGCGGGCACGCTGTCGTTTATTGCCATTACCGTCTTGCTGCTGGTGGTTTTGCGGCGTGTTCGCGATGTCGCCATCACGATGGCCCCGATTGTGCTTACGGGTTTTCTGACCCTTGGGAGCTGCGTGGCCATTGGGCAACCGCTGAATTTCGCCAACATCATCGCCCTGCCGTTGCTGTTTGGAATCGGTGTTGCATTCCATATTTACTTCGTCATGTCCTGGCGCGCGGGGGGTTCGCACCTTCTGACCTCAAGCCTCGCCAGAGCGATTTTCTTTAGTGCGCTCACGACGGCGACCGGCTTTGGAAGTCTGTGGGCCTCAAGTCATCCGGGCACCGCCAGCATGGGTAAGCTTCTAATGATTTCTCTGGTTTGGACGCTAGTCTCAGCATTGCTGTTCCAGCCGGCGTTGATGGGGGCGCCGCCGCGCAACCCGGCGCCCAAGCGTTGATCAGGGCAATTCATTTCATCAGATCATCGCTTAGCAGGTTTAGATGTGCGATCAGACTGTCTGCGCCGCCTGTAGCCAGTGACGCGGCGAAATCCGAGCGGCGCGTGGTCAGTTGGCTGATGGCGCCGTAATAGACGTCAATGATTTTCCAGGCGCCACCCGATTCACGCATGCGATAGACCAGGCTTACGGGGGCGTCATGTGGGAGTAGCAAGTGAGTTTGCACGATCCTATCCGATCCTCGTGCGACAACATCGGGATCAACTTCAAACCGTTCACCGGCGAATGTGCGAAAGTTATGCGTGTAGCTGCTGATGGTCAGGCGGCTGAAGGCGGCGATCGTCGCCTTTTGTTGCGCTGGCGTGAAAGTGCTCCACGCAGTGCCCACAGCGAAGGCAGTCATCGCCGAGAGATCAAAAGTGCGCTCGATGGTCGGCGCCAACATCTGGTAGCGATCGCTCGAATCCATTGCCGTTCCGGCACGCATGGACTCGAGCAGCGCGTGATCGAGGCCTTCGACCTGCATCGCCGCAGGATCGGCACCGGCATGCACCGCCGGGCTGGACATACCGAAAACGGAGCAGGCTAGAATGAATGCGCCTAGCGGTCGCCTGGTCATAAGGGGTGCCTTTTTGGGATTGCGCACGGCCCGATTAGTCTAGCAGGCAAAGTCGGGCGCTTTGCCGCCCCGCCGCAGGGGGCTCCGGAGGTGTTTGGTGCCGAGCCGGGGATGCCGATCCCAGAGGTGCGGTTGCGATTTTCAAGTCCAAAATGATCTCCGCAGGGCGCGCGAGCGTAACCTCTTGCGACCAACCGGCGGATTTGGACGTAGTAACTGACGTTCCGACCGATCGAGCGAGAGTCCCCATCCGGCCTAATCCTCGGTCCTGACAGGGTCGGGCAAAGCCGGTCGTCGCGTTTTCGGGGGAACTCGACGGCTTTGCGGGGGTCACTTGAGGAGCCGTCGTATCCGGAAGTTGGACAGACCCGACGGGTCAGGGTACATACTCTGACCATTGGAATTCTTGACAGTGGCGCTCAAAATTGATCATTTAGGGTCGGCTAGGCCGGAGGAAGGCATGAAACTTGAACTGACTCGCGAGGTTGACACCTCGGATGTTGATCACGGGAGGCGCAGGCTTTTGAGCTATGGCGCTTATGCGCTAGCAGCTCAGGGGTGGTTTGTACGAACCATGGCTGCCTCGCCTGAGTCCCCGAGCACCAGCCTCGAGGTTATGATCGAAGCGTTCTCGCCCTCCGGCAAGAGCCTGGGGACTAGCCGCGTTCCTAAGATCATTAAAAGCGACGCGGAATGGCGTGCTCAATTGTCGGCGCTGTCCTACGACGTGACGCGCCGTCAGGGGACTGAGCGGCCTTTTTCCGGCGAATACGCCGAGAGTCGCGGTGATGGCCTGTACCGCTGCATCTGCTGCGACACAGCCCTCTATGACTCGAAGACCAAGTTTGATTCGGGTACCGGCTGGCCCAGCTTTTGGCAGCCAATATCGGCATCAAATGTAGTTCAGAACGTTGATCGCAGTCTGGGAATGCAGCGCGATGCCATATCGTGCCGGCGCTGCGATGCACATCTCGGTCACGTCTTCAACGATGGGCCCAAACCTACCGGCCTGCGCTACTGTATGAACTCGGTCGCTTTGCATTTTGTCGCGCGGGCTTAACTGCCCTGGAGTCTGCTATGTCAATACCAAAGCTCAAGAGACTAGGCCAGTTGTCCCTGTTGGTCGTCTTGGGCGCAGTGGTCTGGTTCAGCGTCCGGCCGTTGTACGCCGCAGAGAGCGCGGTGGTGATTCCGGCGCCGACCACCGATGCGCCGAAGGCCACTGGGCCTTTGCAGACGGCTGTGCTCTCGGGTGGCTGCTTTTGGGGCGTGCAGGGCGTATTTGAGCACATGCGCGGCGTCCGAAAGGTGGTTGCCGGATACGCAGGAGGGGCGCCGAGCACGGCCGAATATGAAACTGTGAGTACTGGAACTACCGGGCACGCCGAATCTGTGCAAATTACCTTTGATCCAGCACAAGTGTCGTACGGTGAAATTCTGCGGGTGTTCTTCTCCGTGGTCCATGATCCCACAGAGCTCAATCGACAGGGCCCGGACGTAGGCACACAGTATCGCTCGGATGTTTTTTATATGGACGATGGCCAAAAGAACGTCGCTCTGGCTTATATCGGGCAGCTGAACCGCCTGAAAGTCTTTCAAGAACCGATTGTGACACGCGTGGATCCCTACAAGGGATTTTATCCGGCAGAGGCCTACCATCAGGACTTTCTGATCCGCAACCCACAATACCCCTACATCGTCTACGTCGATTTGCCGAAACTCAAGAACTTCCAGCGTGTTTTACCCGAGTATTACCAGGGTCAACCCGTGACGGTCTCGGGCGGTGCGGCACATTAGTCGCCCGAAGCTTTAGCAGACGATTGCGAGCTTGAGGACGCCGGCGTTGTCGGCGCCAGCGACGTTGAGCAGTTCCTCAAGAATCCGCCGAGCTGTTGCGCGCGGTCAATGAAATGGAAATGGATTTCAAGAATCCAGTGCCGCTGTATGCCCTTGCTGTCCGCTCACGCAGCGACAGCGCATTATCTCTGGGGATCGAATGGAGGTTTGGTTCCTGTTGGCTCCTTCATGCTGCGGAAAATGACCGACCAGGTGGCCTGTCGCAAAGGCCGGTCCTAAGCATCGCCAGTACGGTCGAAGAGCAGGTCCCGGTGCGGGCCGCCCTGGGGTTCGAGGCCGCTAACGCCAGACGTGACGCTGCCTCTCAGGACCAGCTCTGCAGTACATTGATCCAGTCTCGCACCAACGTTGGCGGAGACCATTTCTCGTTACCGCCAGGGCGCTCCATGCCAACTGAATCCACGGTCTCAACCCACGGGATCGATAAATAGCAGTTTGAGAGATCCTGGAATAATCGGCAGGCGACGACGGGGCGGCGGGGTCGGTGCACCGTTAGGTCCCCCACCAGGAGGAGGACCTGACATGGGCGGTGCGGATTTGTCTATATCCGCCGTGACAATGAATATCCTGCCCGATTGCGGATCAATGGTCATGGTTCTGCCGGTAACCGCGGTAGTTACCGTATCGATCACCGTGAATGAGTTGGGGTTAATTTCCTGAACCACGGTGAGCGTTCCATCCTGGCCGTTCGAACTAAATATCCGCTTGCGCTTGGGATCGAAAGCCGCGGCATCAGTACCCTTGCCGATGGGAAGTGTCGCGGCAATTGCACCATCATCGGTATTCAAGACTTTCATAACCTGGTTTGGGCAGGTCGAGAAAAGTCGGTGCGCTTCGTTATCGATGGCGATGCCATGAGGTCGCTCGCAGCCCGCCATCGGCCAATGGGCATCGATCTGATTGCTCTTGGTGTCGATGCGTACAATCTCGTTCTTCTCTGCGCCATTAATGTAAAGCTTCCCGTCATTGCCCGCCACGGCGAACTCGAGCTTTGAACCTACGCTTACATTAGTAATGACAGCATCTGTCTTGGGGTCAATGACTGTCACAAAGCCCGAGTCGCCATCGATGACAAATACGTGAGCACTGACCGGATCGAAAACCATGCCGTCCGCGTCCTGTTTTGCCGGGATTCGCTTTTGGACTTTGAATGTCGACAAATCAAAAGAGGCCGCAATACCTGCTTCGCCATCATCGGTATAGCCGCGGTGCTGCGCCGTGGCTATGGCGATGCCGTGCGTGCCGCCCGCGAAGCCAGTGACCTCGCCGATAACGGCGCCGGAGGCCGCATCGACCACTGTGACCCGGTCAAAGTGCGATACGAAAACGTGATGCGAGTTCTCATCGTAAGTTAGGTAATCCCAGCCGTCCGGGGCGCCAAGGGGCACGGATTTAGTAATCCGGTAAGTAGGCGCCTCGGTCGCTGCCATGGACAATGAGGCGAGCAAAGGTAGGGCTGCTACGAACGCCGCTCTTGCGAGTGAATGAAGTGTCAAGGAAGGATTCCCGGTGTGAACGCCTGCTGGCAGGTTTCTTGTGACGTTGGCTGTCGAACACGCCTAACGGATGAGGCATGCTATCTGCTCGAGCTAAGGACAAGTTTTAATAATTGTGAATTGTTCCATTGCAGTGAAAACGGGTTTTGCGAGCGTGTGGTTACCACGCGAAATGCGGGCTCGGCATTTGGCTTGGGCAAGGGCCAAAGCGACTGCGAAGATTCCGTAATGCGCATGGCCGGGGGTGCGAAGCCGCTGTCCACCCAGTCAGTGTCCTTGCCGTGCGGCGCGCTGGGGAAACAGCATGATGCATCCGGCAATAAACACCAGCAGCACGGCCGAGGCGGTGAATCGGTTGAGTGCGAGCCCACCGTTTCCAATGGGCTTGTCTAGCAGATCTCCTAACACAGCGCCCAGCGGGCGAGTCAGGATGAATGCAGCCGAGAACAGCAGCGTATGAGACAGTTTCGTCCAATAGTAGCCGGCGGCCACCAATGCTAGCGACCCACCGAACAGAATGGTGCCGCCTAGGATAGCGTAGCCCTTCAGTGTCGGCCGCCGAGTCGCCCAGTGCGGTGCCCAGTGTTTGCGAGAACATGATCGTCACCCAATAGAAGGTCTCGGCGCGCGGCTCGCTCACGGTGCTTACTGACACCGAACCTAGCACTCGGTGCCATATGAACAGCGAAGCCAAGAGCAGGGTCAGTAGGATCGCGACGCCGCCCGCGTAGCCCAAGCCAAGTGAGCGATCTGAAAAGTCCGCCAACGTGGTTCCAACTGTGGTCGTGGCGATAATTGTTGTCTAATACATCCAGGGATGAAATCGCTTCATCGAAATCTGAGCCGCCACGGCCGCGATAAATACCGCGGCAAAAATGCCAGTGCTTATGAGGTAACCCAGACCTAAAGACATTGATAAGGCGTCACCGCCCGTCTCGCCCAAGGTGGTGGCAGCGATCTTAATGACCCAGAAGAGGAGTGTGATCTCCGGCACCTTACTCAAGGCGCCCGACACACCACGCCGGTTTGGTTGATTTTTATCATTCATCTTGCGATGCCGAAAGCGCAAACGGAGATTCAATGAGATAATACATCACTTAGGCAAGTGCCTCGGGCTGGAAGCTAATGAATTGCCATCGTTTTATCAATAAGTGGGGGCGAGCTGCTGCGCTCTGCTGTCTGGCTGCGCTCACAAGTCCGTTCGGGCAGGCTGAAAACGTATCCGGACCCGAACTCGTAGCGCAACTGCGGCAAGGCGGCTTCGTCATTGTAATGCGCCACGCCAGTTCACCGCGAGTGCTTCCAAGCGCAGCTCAGGCCAATTCTGATAACGTTGAGCACGAACGCCAATTGGATCTCTCTGGTCGACTGACTGCGACCGCTATGGGCCAATCCCTACGGCAACTGGGGATTCCTATTGGCAGTGTGCTATCAAGCCCAACTTACCGTGCGCTTGAGACGGTCCGACTTGCGCAGTTCGGATACGCCAACACCTTTGAAAATCTGGGCGATTCTGGTCAAAGCATGCAGTCAGACGCGAGCGGCGAACGGGCGGCATGGTTAAGGACACAGACCTGGACCCGGCCAGCCGGACGCACCAATACAATAATTGTGACTCATCTGCCAAATATCACCGAGGCGTTCCCGAACGATGCCGGGGATCTAAGTGACGGAGAGGCCCTGATTTTCCGGCCGTATGGGCGTGGTGCAGCGGCGCTTGTCGCCCGGGTTAAAATTTCGGAGTGGCCACAGTGGGTCACTTTGCTTAAGGGGAAAGGCAAATGAGGCGAGCTTGAAGCGCCACGCAGTTCCGGGGCAATTCGGCGCCTCTTTGGGGCCTACCGAGCGGAACGGCTAACGGCTGAGAACTTTGGATAAATTTCTATTTTCTGTGATTCTTCAAACAGGGCCAATTTATGGCGTTGATTTCCCATGCGGCCCGCGGCGCCGCATGGGCCACCCGCAGCATTGCACTAATGCACCGCGGCGATTAAAGACCAGCGGACCGGTTCCACCCGCGGCAGCAAGATAATCCAGCCCAGAATCCCAAGTATGTTCACAAGGCCAGCGATTAAGAACGCATGGCCAAAGCTGCCACTACTGCCGAGCAAGTAGCCGGTAATGGACGGCGCAAGAATGCCCGCGACGTTTCCGAACATATTCTGCACGCCAACCCAGCGCGCAGTACCTGCAGGACCCGCCATCACCTGAGGTATCGCAAAGCACCCAGGCGAGGCAAGCCCAACAATAAGCTGATAAACAAAAAGGCAGGCGATGGCAGGCCTGAGTGGTAAGGCATACAGACCGAGCATACAGCCGAGAGCGGCTACATGATTGAGTGCCATGAGACTCTTGTAGATGACGCTGACGCTCCGATTGCGTTGACTCCAACGATCGACCAGGACGCCCGCGCTGTAGGCTCCCACCGCGTTGAGCAAATAGGCGACGCCGGTGACGATCGACATCGATGATAGGGACAGGCCACGGGTCTTGTCGAGATAATCGGGTAACCAATTCAACACGAAATAGAATGTATAATTGCCGGCAAAGTGTCCGAGGGAGGCGGCCCACAGTCCGCGCTGGCGAAGGAGTTGGCGCCAGGATGGTCCTGCCTGGGGAGACTGCGAGAGGCGAGGTTCACGCACTGTCCTGCGCAGCCAGGGCCAGATCCAAAGGAGCGCCATCCCACCAAAAAACAAGAACGATGAGCGCCACCCATATCGAACCATGACGGCGACACCAAGGAATGTACCCACGGCGGGCCCCAGCAGGTAGCCCACGCTGGTGATGCCGTTCGCGCGCCCCAACTGCTCAGGTGGAGAAGTGCTTGCCAAGAGCTTGGACATGCATGGAAAGGTGGTGCTTTCGCCGATCCCCAGCAGTAACCGACACAACAGCAGCGTGGCGAATCCAGAACAGACGCCAGTCAGTAGGGTGGCGATGGACCAGAGCGCAAAGCCAGTGGCGAGAATGATTTTTGCGCCGTATCGTTCAGCCAAGTAACCCGCCGGAATCATCGCCAACACGTAAGTAAAGTAGAAGCTGGAGAACAGCAAACCCATCTGCTTTGCGCTCAGCCCCAGCTGAAGCGAGATCAAGGCAGTGGCGTTGGGAAGATTGCCGCGATCGATATAGCTGATCAGCAATGCCAAAGTGAGCAGCAACAACAGCCGCCATTGAGTGCGACTTACCGCCGATGTCGGCTCAATCGCGATAGGTGCGATCCCGCTTATTCAGCAGCGACTTGAGCTGCTCGAAGTGGGCGAAGGCGGAATCACTATAGTCATCCCAGTCTTGAGCGGTCTTCTTTGCCACCTCATCCGACATCACATTGAGGGGTTGACCGCTGGAGTATGCCAAGATCAGATTGCGGCACGCGCGCTCGAAAAAATAGAGCGTGTTGAACGTCTCCGCGACTGTTGCCCCTGCGACGCTTACGCCATGGTTTCCCATCAGCATGACGGGTAACTTCCCGATGGTTTGGGCTAAGCGTTCACCTTCTGTCGCGTCATCGGCGATCCCGCCGTAGCCTTGATCAATGGCCACTCGGCCGTAGAATCCGGCGCTATTCTGGTCAATAGGCAGCAACTGCGGATGCTTCAGTGAGGCCAGCGCGGTGGCATAGGGCGGGTGACAGTGCATGACCACGCGCGCGGTTGGCTGGCGTCGATGGATCGCGCCATGAATACACCAGGCCGAAGGGTCGGGGGCGTTTGGCCTGGACATGGTCTGTTCATCATCGGTGTCGAACAGTTGCAGGTCGCTTGCGCGTAGCGTCGCGAAGTGACGATTGCGCGGATTCATAAGAAACCGCCGCCCATTGCCAGACACTGCGGCACTAAAGTGATTGCCAACCGCCTCGTGCCAGTCAAACTCAACCGCCAGCCGGAATGCAGCAGCCAGGTCGATCCGCAGTTGCTGCAGATGTTGTTCGGAGGCCTCTGGCCACTGCGCTGCCGGTGAGTGCACTATAGGCTCCTAATTACAATGCAATAAAACGGGGCTCGGTCAAATCCGCAATTCGCGTGAAATAAAGTACAGAATGCCACAGTACGGATACAAGTGCAGACCGGCCAAACTCGGAGAGAGTCCAGCCCGCTGAAACCGGCATCGTCTGCGACTTGGTAGGTTTGCAGATGGTAATCCAAGCAGCCAGGAGGGGAGGCACGGCAGGTTATACTCCAGCGCATAACTCAAAGGGAACAATGGAATGGTTAATCGGGGCACCGCCGAAGCCATAGCCGCTTTGCCGTGTTGGTCTGGATGGGTCGAAGTGGCGCCTTTGCCAGGGGGTCTGACCAATCATAATTATCTTGTCACGGATCGCACGCACCAGAAGTTTGTCGTGCGCCAGGGCCAAGATATTCCCATCCACGGCATCATGCGTTTTAACGAGCTGGCGGCTGCCCAAGCCGCCTTCGCTGCCGGCGTAGGTCCACAAGTCATCCATGCCAGTGCCGGATTTATGGTCAGTCGCTACGTCCCTGGCACTGTGCTCACGCCCACACGAGTGCAAGATGAGCAAATGCTGCGGCGTATTGCAGAGCTGTTGCGGCGGTGTCATTGCGACATCCCGCAGTATTTTCAGGGCCCGGCACTAATCTTCTGGGTGTTCCAGGTGATCCGCGGCTACATGGCACCTCTGCGGGCCGCAAAGGACCAGACACAGCGCGAAGGCTTGGACCATTTCGTTACCATAGCGCACCACCTCGAGGCCGCGGTAGGTCCCGTGACTATCGGGTTTGGCCACAACGATCTCCTAGCCGCGAACCTAATCGACGACGGCAGCCGGCTGTGGCTTATAGACTGGGACTACGCGGGCTTCAATAGCCCACTATTTGATCTGGCAAATTTGGCCTCGAATAACCAACTCTCCGGCGAATTGGAGCAACTACTGCTTGAGGCCTATTTTGAACGAGGTGTGTCTACGCCTATCCAGCGGGGGTTTGACGCCATGCTGTGCGCTTCACTACTGCGCGAAGTACTCTGGGCGAGGGTTTCCGGGCTGAGTTCAACGATCGACTTTGATTATCGGCAGTATGCCGAGGATTATCGGCAGCGCTTCGAGCGACAGTGGCGGCAATTCGAGGCTCAATATGGCTGAGCTACCAAAGCAAGCGCGCGCCGTTGTGATTGGCGGTGGCATTGTGGGCTGTTCCACCGCCTATCACCTTGGACGCATTGGCTGGACTGATACCCTACTCATCGAGCGCCACCGGCTGACTTCGGGCTCGACTCATCACGCCGCAGGACTTGTCGGGCAGTTGCGCACCAGCGCCAATATTACTCAGCTTCTAGGTGAGTCCGTTGCTCTTTACCAGTCACTTGAGGCGCAGACCGGGCTTGCCAGCGGCTGGAAGATGAATGGCGGCTTGCGACTCGCCTGCAGCCAGGCGCGCTGGACTGAGCTGAAGCGTCAAGCCACGAGCGCGCGCTCTTTTGGTCTGGAAATGCACTTGCTGACGCCACGGGAGGCTCAGGATCTGTGGCCACTGATGGACGCTGGAAATTTGGTCGGAGCAGCGTTCTTGCCTACCGATGGCCAGGTCAACCCGAGCGACATCACACAGTCCTTGGCCAAGGGTGCCCGGCAGCATGGGGTTCACATCTTCGAAGAAACCAACGTGCTCGGCTTTGAGTTTGATGGCAACGCGGTGAGCGCGGTCCTGACATCGCGCGGACGCGTGGCCTGCGAGATCGTGGTGAATTGCGCAGGGCAATGGGCGCGCCAGGTCGGACTGATGGCGGGCGTCAACGTTCCGTTGGTCTCCGTGCAGCACCAGTATTTGATCACCGACAAGGTGCCGGGGGTAGCATCGAACCTGCCCACGCTGCGCGACCCGGACCAGCTGACCTACTTCAAGGAGGACGTGGGCGGCCTGGTGATGGGGGGCTACGAGCCCAATCCCCGTCCCTGGGCTGTCGATGGCTTTCCTGAGAATTTCAATTTTCAGTTGCTGCAGCCTGACTGGGATCACTTCCAGCCAATCCTGGAAAGTGCGATCAAGCGCGTACCCGCATTGGAATCCGCGGGCGTCAAGGAGCTGATTAACGGGCCGGAGAGCTTTACACCGGACGGTAATTTCATTTTGGGGCCTGCTCCGGGCCTCCGTGGCTACTACGTCGGTGCAGGATTCAATGCGTTTGGCATTGCATCCGGCGGAGGTGCGGGCAAAGTCCTTGCCGAATGGGTCGCCACAGGCGAGGCGCCCTTTGACTTATGGCCGGTGGATATCAGGCGCTTTGGAGCACCACACAAGGATATTGACTGGGTGAGAGCCCGGACGCTTGAACTCTATGGCAAGCATTACACGATCGCCTGGCCGGGCGAGGAGCACGCCAGCGGGCGTCCCTTGCGACGCTCGCCGCTGTATGCGCACTTAAAGGCGGCCGGGGCGGTGTTCGGAGAAAAGATGGGCTGGGAGCGCCCGAACTGGTTCGCAAGTGCGAGTGAGAGTGCCCAGGATCAGTATGGATTTACGCGCCCGAACTGGTTCGAGGCAGTTGCGCGCGAGCATCAGGCGGCGCGAGACAGGGTAGCGATATTTGATCAGACCTCGTTCGGCAAATTTCAGCTGCTGGGCGCCGACGCTGAAAGAGCGCTAAGTTGGATCTGCGCCAACGATGTCGCCCGGCCTCCGGGCAGTCTCGTGTATACGCAAATGCTCAATGAGCGGGGCGGGATTGAGTGCGACCTGACGGTCTCGCGGCTGGCAGCCGATAGCTTTCACATAGTCACCGGCACCGGCTTCATAACCCATGACTTCGATTGGATTTGCCGCCATATCCCCGCAGGGTTGGATGCGCATCTGGTTGATGTGACCTCGCGCTACTCTGTGCTTTCAGTAATGGGCCCGGCAGCGCGGCAGCTGTTATCGCGTCTTACGCATGACGATGTCAGCAATGCCGCCTTTCCCTTCGGCCAGGTGCGCAATTTGCAAATGGCCGGGGCAGAAGTACTGGCCTTGCGCGTGACCTACGTGGGTGAGCTGGGCTGGGAATTGCATGTGCCGGTGGAGTCCGCCGTGACCTTGTATGAAGCGCTGAAGAGCGCTGGCTCAGACCTCGGTGTATCCGATGCTGGTTATCGCGCAATCGAAAGTCTGAGGTTGGAAAAGGGCTACCGCGCCTGGGGCGCGGACATTGGGCCGGATCACACGCCCTTTGAAGCTGGGTTGGGTTGGGCCGTCAAGCTGAGAAGCGCGACTGCCTTTATTGGTCGCGAGGCGCTGGAGACCAGCTCGGGCGCGCCCCTCAAGAAGTGGTTGTGTGGTTTCACAGTTCCAGATCCCGAAGTGTTGCTCTTGGGGCGCGAAACGATTTACCGCGATGGGGAACGTGTTGGCTGGTTAAGCAGCGGGGGTTATGGTCATACGGTAAAGGCGAACATCGGCTACGGCTATGTACGGCGCGCCGGGGGACTGAATCGGGAGCATCTTCTCGCAGGCCGCTACGAGCTCGAGGTAGCCACGGAACGTGTGCCTTGCGGCATTCACCTCGAACCACTGTACGATCTCAAAATGGCACGCGTCAGGGCCTGATAGGCCTGCAATCCGGGCGCCCTAAACCTGAGTGTCGGCCGCGAATTCAACCGCTCGCGAGATTAAAGCCACGCATCGTACAGAACGAGCGCACGGCTGTATCACTCGCGAGCCACACATTGCATGCTTGCCGAAGCGGCCGCGCCTATTTGTTGCACAAGCTCAGATCACCACTCTTGGATGAGATCTGCACCGTGGCGCTGCCATCACCGCTCGTGAATGCCAGATGCGAACCGGGTCCGAAATGGGAGGTGGTCGCTTTGGGATCCGTGCAATTATTGATCTCGCCACTCAAGGTAGAGACCTCGAATGTAGCGCCGGTGCCGCCCGCAAAGTCCGTGCGCAGGTTGATGCTGACGCCCGAGGCTTCGAACTGTGCCCCAGGTGCCAGATGCGCATTGATTGAGACATCCCCGGAGACCGTTTCCAGTCGGAAGTTGGAAAGCGTTCCAAGATCCAACTTGCCACCACCGCTTACCGACTTAGTAGACACTGCTCCTTCAGCCCCATGAACCGAAACATCACCGCTGACGGTGGACACCTCGATTGGGGTGCCATTGGGCACTGAGACACGCACGTCTCCACTTATCGTGCTTACGCGGGAATTGCCACCCCCTTCAGTAGCCACTTTTCCGCTCACCGTATGAATTTGCTGCGCTCCATTAACGCCGCTCACTTTCAAATCGGCGCTCACCAGCGACACATTGAGCGAGCTCATCTGCGGCACATGGACGGTTAGGTGAGCTTCGTTATCGCCACTCCAGTGGCTACCCATCGGCAGCACCACCTTAACTGTCAAGTGCTTATCCGTGCCAGCAATGTCGTCGCGTTCGACGCGATCACCAATTTGCCCGGTTACCGAAAGCTCAGGCTTGTCCCAGCCCAGTACTTCGATGGATCCAGCAACATTGATGATCTCTACTCTGCCTGAGGGGTCCGCCGACTGATGCTGCTCAACTGAGCGTGAGGCTGCGCGCGTACTGGTCGTGCTGGTCGCAAGCAGGACAAGGAAC
>Ga0182030_10013577_pt1 | contig 16185 bp, 13 predicted proteins | sample 812S3MmetaG_FD_121299 | JGI IMG/M metagenome (GOLD analysis project Ga0182030, IMG submission 121299) | Permafrost microbial communities from Stordalen Mire, Sweden - 812S3M metaG (Illumina Assembly) | ecosystem: Environmental > Terrestrial > Soil > Wetlands > Permafrost | place: Sweden...
CAGTCCATCGTCGCCCGTACTGGCTTTTGGCTCTCGTTCTTCCGTTTTCAAGGAGCGACGACACACGTGAGCGAACTCAGCGGTGCGACGTACACCATCTCGGGATTTCTCCGTTGATTCCGCGGCCAAATTACCCGGCCACGGGGATGCCCACCTTATCAGCGCCGTCTGCCGAGTTGCAAATCACAACCGGCCGCGGTCTCTGCGATGGGATAACCAGAGTAGCAGAATCTCACGATTCGGTGACGCCATTCCCGCCGCGTCGTCACCAACGCCACTCCCTACACATTGTCGAGAAGCTCCGAGTGGCTCGCGTACTCGACGAACGCGCTCAACGTCCCGATCAGGCGCATCTCATCGATGGTGCGCGCTCGTGAGTTCAGAAGCTCCTCGGTACAGACCAAATACGCGAGACACCGAGCGCGTGAGACCGCCACGTTGAGGCGATTTCGAGAGAAGAGGAACTCCGGCCCGCGTGGCATGTCCTCCCCCGACGAGGTGGTCATCGTGAAGAAGACGACCGGCGCCTCTCGGCCCTGGAACTTGTCGACGGTGCCCACTTGGACTCCGCGCAAACTCGCCTGACGGTCGAGCGCCTCACGAATCAAGTCCACTTGGTCGTTGTACGGCGCCACGACCATGAAATCTTGGGCCCGCAGCGGCGCACTCTCACCGTGCTGGTTGACCCAAAGCGTTCCGAGCATCGCGCTCACCTGGGCGATCACGATGTCGACTTCTTCAGGGGATTCCGTCGAGCGATCCGCGTGACGGGCCTCCAACCACCGAAGACCGGTGCCGAACTGCGTCGTCTGTTGCGCGCATGACTCGTGACTGGACAGTCGGCCCTCGTAGATCTGATTGGAGATGAATCGACACACGTCGGGGTGCATGCGTCTGGTTTCTGAGATGAAGACGCCCTGGTCATCGGGCAACGTCGCGTGCGAACCCAAAATGTGCTCGAGCACGCTCGCGCCTGATCCGTCGGGATGATCGGCTTGAGCCACCTGACTCAGTTGCAAGGGGTCACCGAGCAGGATGAGATTCTTCGCCGCGTTCGCCGACGCGATGGCGTCAGCGAGGGCCAACTGTCCGGCCTCGTCGACGACGAGTACGTCGACGGGGAACGATCGAAGCGTTGATCGAGCCCAGAGCCACGTCGTTCCCGCGACCAAGTTATACGTCGTGCCCTCGGCCTCTTTAGGTGACGACGCGTAGCGCACACCGGGAAGGGCTCCGGACTTCGGCTTGTCGCCGCGACGCAAGGCGTGGAGTAGATCCAATTCCCCTTTTTCGGCGAAGACCTCGTAGGTGGCTTGGAAAAGGTTGTCGATGGCGGCGTGACTCATCGCGGTGATGCCGACGCGTTTTCCCGACTTGATCAACGTGTAGATGATGTGCGATCCGCTGTAGGTCTTGCCCGATCCGGGTGGCCCCTGCACCGCAACGTAGCTGCCGTCGAGCTGGCCGACCCAACGCAACGCGCTGTCCAAGTCATCGGTGAAGAGTCCGCCCGCCGGTCCGAAACCACCGATGAATCGGGGGCGTTCGCGAGCGAGCAGCGCCAACGATACGCGACTGGGCGGATCGTCGGCGACGGGATTCACGATCTGTTCTCCGAGATGAATCAGCACACCCGGCTTCTCCATCGGCCCGACGTAGTCGTCGTAGGTCACGACCGCGGGGAGGCCGCCGGCCTCTTCGTGACGTTCGCGCCATCGCATCGTCAACGTCCGCGCGTCGATATCGATTTTTGGCAGATAGCCGTAGCCCCGTTCGACGCCGACGCCGGTGAAGAGGACGTTGCGCTTACGTTTGTCTTCGAAGACGGGGCTCACTTTCTGGTCGGGCCACGTGAAATGAGCGTCCACCGCCGGCGCGCCCTTACTCACGACGTCTTCGAACCCTTGAAAACTGAGGTTGGCAATGAAGTCCGGATCACCGTAGAGCGTCGCGAAGTCCGACGCGGCCTCGGCGAATTTTGGTTCGGTGTTCGCGACGCGTTCGCGACGCCAGTAGTTCAAAAGATCGCCGAGCAGATGCTCCGGACTGTCCTCGCCAAATATCTTCAGCCGCTCGACGAGGTCGTCGGTGTCGAGTGACGGGTCGAGCGCCTCCAACACCGCGTCACGCCACGCGATCTCCGCGGGGCGGCGATCGACAATCCAATCTCGCAGGGCCATCGTCGCCGCGACGTCATCCTCGTTGTAGCGCGCGATCTCTTCGAGCAGTGCTGGGTCCTTGGTGGTCATGTAGTTGTCATAGACGACGACCGCACCGGCACCCTGTTCGATGTCGCCGTGTCGAACGAAACCCGTGAGGTGTTCGAGTGACTTGAGTCCGTAGGACTCGGTGCCCACCTGAATGGCGTTCTTCGCCACGACGTAGAGGTCCACGAAGAGACCAGTTTCGGCGAGTGAGCCGAAGAGGCTTTCCGTCTCGGTACCTCTCGTCAATCGCTCAAGTGAGGATCGTTCGGTGTGGTTGTAGTGATACACGTGCATGTTCGGAAAAAGCGTTCGTCGGGCGGCGAAGAACTCGACCAGCTCTTTCACCATGAGCGCCTGGGCCTCTTGGTCGTGCGCCCATCGGGCGTCGTAGGACCACTCCCCCACGTCATTGCGGTAGCGCAGGCCGCTCAAGAAGAACAGATCGTGCTGTGCGCTCCAGAAGGGATGGCCTTCGAAGTCGAAGAAGACGTCGCCATCATCGGGCGCGGGCAGCAGTTCAAAGCCGTGTCCGAATACCGGGTCATCGCTCGGCGTGACGAGTTCATAGACCGGCGGCGCCTCGGGGTGCTCTCGTGACGTGACCTGGAGAGCGGCCTGACGCACGAGGCGTTCGAGATTCTCGTCGTGCAAATCGGGAATCGGTCCAGTGCGCCTCGACAACTCGACCACCGTGCGCACTGCGTCGGTCTCGAGCGCGTGGCGATCGGGCGTTCGGATGTTGGCCACGTAGACGAGTGAATCCTCTTCGCGCCACTGCGCGTCACAGAGTTGATTGAACTCGCAGTAGTCACAGTGCGTGCACGGCTCCGGCCTGGTAGCGCCGATCTCATCCTCGTTCAACAAGGTGGCCAGCTGACGACGCAGTCGACGCCAGTACGGGCGGAACTCCTCGACCCGCAGCGATTCGCTGACACCGGAACCGAGCCACAGATGCATGTCACGTGGTGCTCGGCCCGTCAGCGCCTCGAGGGCGTCGGCGTAGAAACAGAGTTGGAGTACGTGCCCCGGTTTGCCCTCGACGCGCGTCAACTTCGCGTCAACCGGTTCGTACGTGCAGTAGCCTTCGGCGGCGTCGTCCACGCGAATCAGGAAGTCTGCGATACCGCGAATGCCTTCGTGGACGAAGGGCATTTGGTAGATGACGTCATGCCCACTCTCCATCGGGTTGCCGATGCGGGCCACCCACTGCAAGAAGGTCTCGTCGGGATTTCGTCCCGGTACCTGGTAGACACTTCGCCCCGCATCTTCTAGTTCTTGCAGGCAGTCGCGCTCGTGTTGGGCCCCTTTTTCGATGAGCAGATCAGCCAACGAACCGAGCGGTCGAGGCTCCACGATCAACGTTCCCGCGTCCGCTCGATTCCTCAGTGAGAGGAAGTGTGTGCACTCCAACCACGCCGTGATCTTGGACGGGGTTATCAGACGTTCGACCATTCATCTCCACACTAGATTTCAGCGCTCACCTGAGCACCTCTTCAATTGTGACGATGAACTGTGACAGGACCGAGTGAAGGGCGTTACAGGAACGGTCCGGCGACGTCCTCTGAAGAGACCTCATTGCCGTCGGTCAACCGATCCTCGGCTCGAGTCCGGGCCGCGCTCAGAAGCTGCTGCTGGGCGCCGGCGCTCTGCGGTCCCGACGAACCGGGCGATCGTCGTCGGGCCAGCGCGACGCCGGGGCCAAAGAGGTCGAGGAATCGATTGAAGTCCGAGTGATCGGCAACGACGTCGCGAAAGCTGCGACCGGTATTGACGGCCTCGGCAACCAGCTGACCGACCTGCTCGTGGGCCTGGCGAAAGGGGACGCCCTCGCTGACGAGCTCCTCGGCGATATCGATGGCGACCATGAAGGGATCGTCGGCCGCCGCCGCCGACACGTCCCCGTTGAAAGTCATCGAACCGTACGCCCCGGCCAACGCCGCGAGGACCATCATCACCTGACGGTACGAATCGAACAACGGCTCCTTGTCTTCTTGCAAGTCGCGGTTGTACGAGAGAGGTAGGCCCTTTAGCGTCACCAGCAGGCCGGTGAGGTTGCCCACGAGACGACCACTCTTCGCGCGCGCCAGTTCGGCGACGTCACTGTTCTTCTTCTGGGGCAACATCGATGAGCCGGTCGCGTACTCGTCGCTCAAGACGGCGAAGTTGAACTCCGTCGTCGTCCACAAGACGAGCTCTTCGCCCATTCGTGAGAGGTGCACGCCCAGCAGGGCAATGTCAAAGAGCGTCTCGGCGACGAAGTCGCGGTCGCTCACGGCGTCCAGGGAGTTCGTGAAAACCGCCTTGAATCCCAGCACGTCGGCCACGAACGCCGGATCGATCGGCAGTGACGTACCCGCCAGAGCACCGGCGCCGAGCGGTGACACGTTCATGCGATCGCGCGCGTCCAAGAGACGATCGACGTCACGTAACAGTGCCCACGCGTGCGCGTTCAAATGGTGACTGAGTCGAACCGGCTGCGCGCGCTGCAGGTGGGTGTAGCCCGGCAGGTAGACGTCGTCGTTGCGCTCACCAACGGCCGCGAGTACGTCGATCAAAGCGAGGCTCGCGGCGGCGACCTGCGCGACCGCGTTCAAGGTGAAGAGACGAAAGGTGGTGGCCACTTGGTCGTTGCGACTGCGCGCCGTATGGAGTTTCGCCCCTACGTCCCCCGCGAGTTCGATGACACGACGCTCGATCGCCATGTGAATGTCCTCGTCGCTCGATGACCGTTCGAAACGGCCGTCGTTGAACTCGGCCAAGACCTCGTCAAGTGCGCCGATGAGCGTCGTTCCCTCGTCGGCGCTCACCAGCCCGGCGCGCACCAGGCCGCGCACGTGCGCCTTGGACCCGTCGATGTCGTAGCGATAGAGCACCTGATCGAAGGAGTAACTCTCCGAGAGGTCCCAGAGCCCGCTCTCCATTGCCGACGAGAATCGTCCGCCCCACAGCGTCATGGCGAAGGAGGCGTGGCGTTCTTGGCGCCTTGGCGCTGCGCCCAGGTCTTCACCCCGAGGCCGTAGATACGGACGAAGCCCTCGGAGTCGGCGTGGCGGAAGGTGTCGGCGGCGTCGTAGGTGGCCAGGCCGTAGTCGTAGAGCGCTTTGGGACTACGGCGCCCGACGATTCGCATCAAGCCCGGTGCCTCGAAGCGCAGTCGCACGTCGCCGCTCACGTGTCGTTGGGTGTCGGCGATGAACGCATCCAGTGCCTCTTTCAGCGGCGAGAACCACATGCCGTCGTAGACCAACTCAGACCAACGCGTTTCCAGGCGTCCCTTTTCGTGGTGGACGTCGCGCTCGAGCACGAGGTCCTCCAGGTCTGCGTGCGCGCCGATCAGGGCCAGCGCCGCCGGACACTCGTAGACCTCACGACTCTTGATGCCGACGCGGCGGTTCTCGACCATATCGAGGCGTCCGAACCCAGTCGCGCCGGTTCGAACGTTGAGGTTCGCGATGAGTTCTGCCAGTTTCATGTCGACGCCATCGAGCGCGACCGGTACGCCCTCGAGGAACGTGACCGTGAGCTCGACCGGTTCGATGTTCGTGACCCGCGTCAGCGTGTAGGGCTCTTCGGGCGGTTCGGCCCACGGGTCCTCGATGGCGCCGCACTCGATGGCGCGCCCCCAGAGGTTCTCGTCGATCGAGTAGATCTTCTCCTTCGTCGCCTTGATCGGGATCTCCCACTTCTCGGCGTAGTCGACGGAGTCGGCGCGCGTCATCCCCCAGTTACGTGCGGGCGCCAGCACTTCAAGCTCCGGGGCCAGGGCGTGCGTGCCGACCTCGAAACGCACCTGATCGTTCCCCTTGCCCGTGCAGCCGTGCGCCACGGCGTGGGCGCCGAACACTCGAGCCTGGGCTACGAGGTGACGCACGATCACCGGTCGCGACAGCGCCGACACGAGAGGGTACTTGTTCTCATAGCGCGCGTTGGCGGCGATGGCCTTGGCGCAGAACTCCTCGGCCATCTCGTCACGCGCGTCGACGAGTACGCAATCGATCGCTCCGGCGACCAGAGCGCGGGCCCTGATGTCATCGAAGCTCTCGGCGCTCTCCACGTCCTGGCCGACGTCGACCAGGACCGCGACCACTTCGACGCCCCACTCCTCGATCATCCAACGAATCGCCACCGACGTGTCGAGCCCCCCGCTGTAGGCGAGGACCACTCGTTTCGTCATGGCTATCTGTCCATCTTGATCGGAATGACCGAGTCGTCGAGTCCCGCGAGGGATCGGAACTCGGTGGCGAGCGACATACCGCCGCGCTTCTCATCAGCGATCACGATGACCGTGTCGTCACCGGCGACGCTGCCGAGCACGCCGTCGAGGGCGCTACGGTCGAGCGCCGACGCCACGACGTGCGCGCAGCCCGGAGGGGTTCGCACGACCACGAGGTTCTCGGAGCTCTCGACCGATACGACCCACTCGCCCATCATTCGGCGCAAGTGATCCAAGGGCGCGTGCGTGAACGTCGACGCCGTCGCCGCGACGATACGTCGAACACCGTTCTCGTCACGGACCTTGATCGTGCCGAGTTCTTGGAGGTCGCGAGTGACCGTCGCCTGGGTGGCGGAGATCCCTTCGGACTGCAGACGCGTCACCAATTGGGCGGCCGTCGAGATCCTCTCTCGTTCGATTAGCTCGCCAATACGATGTTGGCGCTGGGTCTTGGTCATGAACTCTCCTCTTTAATCCAACGTAAAACGCCGATCATTGCTGAGCGACGGTGAAACACTTGACGCCACACGAGCGATTGAGCGCTGTCGAGCACCGCGTTCGTGATCTCATCGCCACGGTGCGCGGGCAGACAGTGCATCAGCACGGTTCGAGTCTTGGCGAGTTTCAGCAGGTTCTCGTCCACGCGAAAGGCCGAGAGGTCGCGACGGCGTTGTTCGCTCTCGCCTTCGGTACCCATCGAAACCCAGGCGTCGGTGTAGACGACGTCGGCCTCTTTGACGGCGTCGGTCGGCGAATCGGTAAGTCGAAGCGTGCCGGGTCCCTCAAGGGCCGAAGGGTCTTCGGGTCCGCCCGGGGTCAACTGATAGTTAGAGGGCGCACCGACGGTCACGTTCACGCCAAGGCGAAGCAGGGCGACCGCGAGGGAGCGAGTCACGTTGGTCGCGTCGCCGACGTAGGCCACGTCGAGTCCCGCGAGGCCGTGCACATCACCCTTGGCGAACTGATCGGCGATGGTGAGTACGTCCGCCACCGCTTGAGTCGGGTGCGCGACGCCGCTGAGGAGGTTGATCAACGACATCCGGTCATTCGTCGCGGCGCGCATTCGCTCGAAGACCGCGTGGTTGCGCACGCGCAGCCCCGCGATCGCGTACATCTCGGCCAGCGTCCGACCGACGTCCTCGGCGCACTCTCGGCTATCGAGGCCGATCTCATCATCACTGAAGAACGTGGCGTAGCCGCCCAATTCGTGCACCGCCGCCGAGCTCGAAGCGCGTGTTCGCAGACTCGGTCGCTCGAACAACAGCGCGACACCTTGGCCTTTTAGTGTCTCGTCGTCGAAGGGCGACGTCGACAGTTCGTAGATCGAATCCAAGTCGGCGGGACTCTGTTGTTCGATCGTCAAGAAATGGCGGGTCACCGTACTACCTCCGTCGTGGGAATTGAATGGGCCAGCGCGTCACGCAGCGCGTGGCTTCGTGTCCCGTTGGCCAGGAGAATCGTCTCGGCGCCGCCGTGCAGGGCGTCGAGGGCCGCCGTCAGTTTGGGATTCATCCCGTCGCGCGCCGCGCCTGAGTGTTTCATTGCCTCGATTTCCGCGCCGGTAACCAGCGATTTGGCGGACGTCGGGTCCTCGACATTCTCGAGCAGTTGGTCGATGTCGCTCAGCAGCACAAGGACGTCGGCGCTCAATTCGGCGGCCAGGGCCCCGGCCACCGCGTCGGCGTTGCAGTTGAGTGGTTGGGCATTCTTGTCGAGGGCGACGGGATTGATGACGGGGGTGAAGCCGGCCGACCAGAGGGCGTCGATCACTTCCCGGTTGACCACGGGCGAGAGTCCCACGCGATCGAACGGTTCGCCGACCGATTCCGAACACAACAGCGCGGCGTCGGCGCCGCAGAGTCCGACGCTCGCCAGTCCCGCGTCATTGAGTGCCGCGACGATTCGAATGTTGACGTCACTCAAGGCCATTTGAACGTAGCGCATTGTTTCGACATCGGTGATGCGCAGCCCGTCTTTAAACTTGCTCTCGAGACCGACGCGGTGGAGCAGGGCCGCGATCTGTGGACCGCCGCCGTGGACGACGACGACGTGCACGTCGTGTTCGCGGAGTTGAGCGACGTCGCGCGCGAGCTCGATCAACACCGTCGATGACGGGTCGAGTGAATCCAAGGCGTGCCCACCCAGTTTCACGACCACACAGTTCACGGCGTCACGCCCGTCATCGGCAGTCCCATTGTCTCGTCGCGAGCGTTCGCGACGTTCCAGGCCTGGATCGCCTGACCGGCCGCGCCCTTGATCAGATTGTCGATCGAACTCATTGAGATCAACCACCCGGTTCGCGCGTCGACGCGAGCACTGACGAAACAGAGATTGCTCCCCACGGGGTCCTTCAACGTCGGTGGCTCATCGACGACCACGACGAAGGGATCCTCGGCGTACGTCGAACGCAAGAGGGCGAGTGCCGACTCAGTCGTCAAGGACGGATCGGTGACGCGACCGTAAGCGCTCACCAGCATTCCTCGACTCGTCGCGACCAAGTGCGGCGTGAAGAGCACTTCGGCGTCCAGTTCTTGTTGGATCTCCGGGGTGTGGCGGTGCGACACCAGACCGTACGCTTCGGCGTTGCCGGCGAGTCGCGAGAAGTGCAGTCGATCTCCCGCGGCGCGCCCGGCGCCGGAGGTGCCACTCAGAGCGTTCACGACGATGCCGCGCCGTTCGATCAGTTCGGCGTCGAGGAACGGACCGAGCGCGAGGACGCTCGCGGTCGGATAGCAGCCCGGCACCGCGATCAACGTCGCGCCGACCAGCTCTTTGCGGTGGCGTTCGACGAGGCCGTAGACCGAATTCGACAGCAACTCCGGCGCGGCGTGCGCCGCTCCGTACCACTGGTGATACTCGTTCTTGTCCTTCAAACGAAAATCAGCACCGAGGTCCAGGACACTCACGTGGCGTTCGACGAGCCTCGGTACCAACGTCTGGCTGTGACCGTGGGGCAACGCCAAGAACACGACGTCAACGTCGCTGGTGAGGACTTGATTCGTCTCTTCGAACACCATCGACGGGTAGGCCGCCGCGAGCGCGGGCACGTGATCGGCGATCCGCTTACCGGCGTTCGATTCGCCAGTCGCGACCACCACTTCGAGCTCGTCGTGGGACGCGCAGAGCCGAAGAACCTCTGACCCGGCGTACCCCGTGGCGCCGACGACTCCAACACGCATAATGTCATTTTATGCACACCGAGACATAAAAACGCAACTTATTTCACCGGTCACTAGAATGAACACCATGTCGCGGCGTGGTTGGACCCTTTTCTTGGCAATGGCGGTGATCTGGGGAATCCCCTATTTGCTGATTCGTGTGGCCGTGCGCCAGCTCGATCCCGGTGTCATGGTGTTACTGCGCACCGCTCCGGCCTCGCTTCTTTTGATGCCCATCGTCATAGCGCGCCGACAGATTCCCGTGCTCCTCAAGAATCTTCGATGGATCATCGCCTTCAGCGTCGTGGAGTTCGGGGTCCCGTGGTACTGCATGGCGACGGCCGAAAAACACATCTCGAGTTCACTCACCAGCTTGCTCATCTGTTGTGTCCCGCTCTTCGCGGTCTTGGTCCAGCGCATCAGGCGCACTGAAGAGAACATCTCGCGGCGCCGATACCTCGGATTAGGAATCGGCGCGGTCGGGGTCGCGCTACTCGTGGGACTGGACCTGCGCGGCGGTTCGATCACCTGGATCGGACTCATGATGGTGGTCTGTCTCGGGTACTGCTTCGGACCGATGATTCTGGCGACGAAGTTGGCGCACGTTCCGGGCGTCGTCGTCGTTGCCGGCGCGACGGCGTTCGTGGCGTTGTGTTGGATTCCCTGGGCCGCCGCTCACTGGCCCGCCAATGTCTCGGGCGAGACGTGGAGCTGCATGGCGGTTCTTTCGGTCGTGTGCACCGCCGCGGCCTTCCTGGTCTTTTTCGAACTCGTGAAGGAAGTCGGTTCGTCTCGCTCGGTCGTGGTCACCTATTTCAATACGGCCATCGCCGTCGTGCTCGGCGTGGTCGGCCTCCACGAGACGCTCACCTCGGGAATTATCTTCGGCTTCCCCCTGGTGCTCGTCGGGTGCATCTTGGCCACGAGCGGACCGAAGGTGCCACCGACCTCAGAGTTACTCGGCGTACTCAGCGGAGACGCGGACCTCGCCGTCGACCAACAGCCAGAGTGAACCGGGCGTATGCGCGATCTGGACGTCGTGCCCACTCTCGACCGCGCCGTGATGGACAACACTCACCCACGTGACCGGCGTCGTGACGACCTCGGTCACGGCCTGCCACACCGCGGCGTTGTTGACGTGACCGACGATGTCGAGGTCCGCTCGTCGAAGGGGCCACGCGAGCAACCGCGCGTCGTCGGCAACGACGGGCGCCGCGATGCGACCGGAGACCTTGCGTCCCTGCATCGCTTCGCCGTAAATGTCGACGAACGCCGGTTTGATGCGAACCGGGTGACCCGAGGGATCGACGGGCACCCACAGCGCGACCGCTTCGACCAGTAGTTCACCATGAACCGAGATGTTCGTACGGCGCTCGGCCCAGGCAGCACCGGCGCCGCCGCACCACGTCGTCACGGTCATCACTTCTTTGTATCGCGGCCAACGTCCGCCCGCGGCGACGCGAATCGTCGTGCGTCGAACCACCCACGTATCAGTCGTTTCGAGGCCGGTGTCTTCCCAGTCGTCGGTCGCGATGTCCTGAAGGACGCCCGCGACCCCGTCGAGGCGAATGACCCCGCTCGCGTCGGCGTCGCCCAAGCGAACGCGCAACTGTCCGCTGTAGCGACGTCCCCGGTCGCTCAACTCAACGAACTCAACCACCGTGACAACCTAGGAAGCGCGTCGCGTCCATCGGATCAGCGAAGTGTCGCGCCGAGGGACTCCGCCCGCGCTATCAGCCGGACGCGAGCGGCCGCCACGTCTTTCTCACTCAGCGTGCTCTCGTCGGAGTTCAGGCGCACTCGATAGGCCAGGCTACGAGTGCCCTCGGGAAGATTCGTGCCCCGGTACACGTCGAAGAGCTCGACCGCTTCCACGGACCCGTCGGCTCCGCGCAACGCGAAGGCGAGGTCTTGGGCGTGGAGGCCTCGCGGCGTGACGAAGGCCAGATCGATGATGGCGCTCGGGAATCGACTGGGGACTTTGGCGAAGTCATTGCGTCGCGTCGCGAGTGACGGGTCGCACAGTGCGTCAAAGTCGACGTCAAGGAGTCCGAGTCGACGAGTGGGCGCCGAACCGACGACGTCTTCGACGAGGGCGGTGTCGACCTCACCGACGATACCCAAGACCGCCCCCGAGACGCGGTCGACGAGTTGGGCGACGCGCGTCGGATGAAATCCCACCACCGAGGTTTCGGCACTTCGAACGACGACGTCGGCCAGGCCCATTCGACTCGCCAGGGTGTTCCAGAACGCCACGGCCGTCGTCGCGTCGTCGAGTTCACGACCGAGCACCACGGTGAGACGCTCATTCTCCTGGGGCAGCGCCAAAGTGACCGCGCCCCCCACGCCGCCTCGGGTCATGCGAGGCGACGTCGCCGCGTCGGGATGCGTGAAGACGTTGCCGATCTCGGCGAGGACCACGTCGCCGACGCCGCGCTCGAGGTTCTTGCCCCACACGCGCACCAGACCCGTGATCATCGTTGGTCGAAGCACCGACTCCTCCGACGCCGGCGGATTCGTGATGTGCACTCGAGCGATACCCGCTCGCAGAAGGTCGAAATCCCGGTCACTGCCCAGCGTCGGTGTCCAGCATTCGTTGGCGCCGAGGTCGACGGCCACGTCGCGAACCCGACGTCGCAGTTTCTGTCGTTCGCTCAGTCCGCCCGGCTCGGGCCAGGTGGGCGTGTGTCGGGGCAATCGCCGGTAACCGTAAAGACGTGCGATCTCCTCGATGACGTCAGCGCTCCCGGCGGCGCCACTGCGCACGTCCGGTCGAGCGCTCGACGGCACGACGCGGAAGCGACCGGCAGTCGCCTCCACCTTGAAGCGGAGTCCCTCAAGTATCTGTGTCGCGTCGTCGCTGGCGATCGCCACGCCGAGCACTCGTTCGATGTCGCCTTCGGAGAACTCCACCGTCGGCGGCGTCGGTAACGTCCCCGCGACGTCGAGCGGGTCTCGGAGCCACTCCAACTCGGGGCAGCTCTCACGAAGTATCTCCACGAAACGGGCGGAGGCCCGAAGGGCCAGCTGCGGATCGACACCGCGTTCGAATCGGATCGACCCTTCGGTGCGCAGGCCGTGCCGTTTGGAACTGCGCGCGATGCTCATGGGATCGAAGTAGGCCGCTTCGAGCAGCACGTCGGTCGTGGCGTCGCCGATCTCACTGGCCGCACCACCCATGATGCCCGCCAGTCCGAGGACGTTGTCGTCGCCGTCGACGATGACGCAGTCCTCACCGGTGTCCCCCAGCCCTCGACCGGCGGTCGCGAGACGACGTTCGACGCCGTCAAGTGTCTCGAGCGTTTCACCGGGCGTCGCTCGCCGCGCCCGAAGGGTGTGACCGGCGACGTGTGCGGCGTCGTAGGCGTGGGTCGGCTGCCCGAGTTCGAGCATCACGAGGTTGGACGCGTCGACCACGTTGGAGATCGCCCGCATACCCGCACTCTGCACCCGCGCGGCCACCCACACCGGCGAGGGACGCACGTTCACGTGACGAAGCACCGACACGGTGAGACGGCCACAGAGGTCGGGAGCGTCGATCCCCGCCGAGGCGAAGGAGTCACTCGTCGTGTCGCTGTTCGTTTCGGCCAGCGGCGGTGAAGAGAGTGGACGACGTAGTCGCGTGGCGAGGTCGCGCGCGACCCCCTCGACCGACCAGGCGTCAGGGCGATTCCCTTCGACGGTGATGTCGAAGACGACGTCGGGCGTGATGGAGAGCGCCTCGAGCAGGCCCACGCCGACGACTGGGTCAATGAGGTCATCGAGCAACATGAGTCCCCCGTGGTCATCGCCCAGACCCAGTTCACGAGACGAACACAACATCCCGTTGGACGTGACGCCGCGCATCGCCCGTCTCGCGATCTCGAAGCCACCGGGCAGCACCGCGCCGATCGGCGCGAGTGGTACGTGGTCGCCCACGCCGATGTTCATCGCGCCACAGACGATCTCCAACGGCCCGTCTCCGGCGTCAACGACGACCAGACGGACGCGGTCCGCACCTTCGATCGCGCGAATCTCATCGATACGCGCGACGAGCACGTCCTCGAGTCCCTCGCCCACGTAGTCAATGCCGTCGACGACCAAACCGAGGTCGTCGAGGATTGCGCGCAGTTCATCGGTGGTCTCGGTGAGTTCAACGAACTCGCGTAACCACGAGAGGGGGATCTTCACGAGAACTGTCCTAAGAATCGCGTGTCGTTCTCGATCAATGCGCGCATATCGGCGATCTCGTGGCGCATCTGGGCGCAGCGATCGATGCCGAACCCGAAGGCGAATCCACTCCATTCGTTGCCGTCGATGCCGACGGCGGCGAGCACCGCGGGGTCCAGGACGCCGCAACCACCGAGTTCGATCCATCCCGTGTGCGAGCACGTTCGACATCCCGCGCCGCGACAGATCGTGCACGTCACTTCGAACTCCGCCGACGGTTCGGTGAACGGGAAGTAGCCCGGGCGAAGTCGCGACTCGATGTCGGGTCCGAAATAAGCGCGCGTGAACGTCTCGATGACGCCCGCCAAGTCCGCGAAGGTGATGCCCCGATCCACGACCAGGCCCTCGATCTGGTGGAAGGTCGCGAGGTGACTGGCGTCCGGCGTGTCGCGCCGATAACAGCGCCCCGGCATCACCGAGTGAATCGGCAGTGAGTCGTTCGCCACCGCCGTTTCCATCAAGTGGATCTGCGTCGGCGAAGTGTGGGTGCGAAGGACGACCGTCTCCGGCTCACCCAGGTCGACGTAGAAGGTGTCCCAGAGGCCACGGGCCGGGTGCGCCGGAGGGATGTTGAGCGCCTCGAAGTTGTACCAGTCGCTCTCGACCTCGGGTCCTTCGGACACGGTAAAGCCCATGGCGACGAACACGTCTTCGAGTTCGCGCTGCGTGATCGCAATCAAACTCGGATGACCGATCGCAGCGTTCCAGCGCACGTCACCCACGACGACATCGCCCAAGTCCAGCCCGTCGTCGAGCAGGAATTGGGCGCGGGCCGATCGACGCAACTCGCGTCGGCGCGCCTCCAAGGCCGCTTCCACGACGCGTCGGGCCTCTTGCAACTGCGCACCGGCCTCCTTGCGCTCTTCGGGCGCGAGTACGCCAAAGGACTTCTGCAACGCCGAGAGAATCGACCGCTTGCCGGTCACCGAGGGTTCTGCTTCGCGCAGTTGCTCGATGGTCGTGAGGCCGGCGATCGTCGCGAGCAGTTCGGCCGTCTGATCGGCGAGATTGGCGAGCGGCGATGTGGTCATGACGCTTAAAGGCTACGGGGTGGCGGGACCGCGCCGGCGTCTCTGCGTTGCCACAGGGCCTCGAAGGCGATCAACGACGCGGCGACGCCGGCGTTCAACGACTCACTTCGCCCGTCCATCGGGATCGAGATTGTCTGGTCGCAGCGCGCAATCGTGGCCGCGTCGAGACCGTCGGCCTCGTTGCCGATGAGGACCACGCTCGCCCCCGTGAAATCGACCTCGCGATGGCTGCGCCCACCGCGAACGACCGTCGCGAGCAGTTGCGCGTCGCCTTGGAAATACGACAGCACCGCGTCGATCGACGTGACGACGATCGGCAAATGGAAGATCGAGCCGGCACTCGCGCGAAGGGTCTTGGGATTGAACGGGTCGACCGACTGTCCGGTGAGGATGACGGCGGTGGCCCCGGACGCATCGGCGGAACGAATGATCGTCCCGACGTTGCCGGGGTCGCGCAGGTCGTGCAGGACCACGACGAACCCGCTCTTTTCGATCGAGGTCACGTCGCGCTGATCAAAGCGCACCGCGGCCAACACCGGCTGGGGCGTCTGGGCGTCGGCGATCTTCTCCACGACGCCCTCGGCGAGCGCGAACACCCGCACACCCTGGTCGGCGGCCTTTTGGGTCAGCGCCGTGACGGACGCCACGTCCAGGGCCGCGGCATCGACGTAGACCGCCTCAAATTCAACGCCACTATCGAGAGCGGCATCGACGAGGTCCGGACCCTCGAGGACGCACACGCCCTCGCTCCAGCGAAGTGAACGTTTCTGGACGAGACGCCGAAGTCGGCGAACTCGTTGGTGTGACGAACCCAACGCCTCGATCAGGGCGGCCTACTTGGACAACGCGGCGCCGGCCTGAGCGACGATCGCCGCGAAGGCGGCGTTGTCATTCACGGCCAAGTCCGCCAGGATCCGACGGTCGACTTCGATGCCCGCGGCGTTCAGGCCGGCGATGAATCGGCTGTAGCTCATTCCGTGGGCCCGTGTGCCGGCGTTGATCCTCTGGATCCAGAGCCGACGCATGTCGCCCTTGCGCGCACGGCGGTCGAAACGCGTACACGCCGGAGTGCTGGACGGCTTGGTTCGCCGAGCGAAAGGTTCGGCTGCGGTCACCGTAGTAGCCCTTCGCCTCTTCCAGAATCGCCTTGTGGTGCTTCTTGGCGTTGACCGCCCTCTTTACTCGTGCCATAACAGTTCCTCTTTCGACTCGATCTCTAAATGCCCATCAGGCGCTTGGTCTTCTTTTCCAGGGCGGGCGAGAGGTCGGTCTCGCGACCGAGTCGACGGGCGCGAACCGACGACTTCTTCTCCATGAGGTGACCTCGAAAGGCCTTGCCCCGGCGCAGCTTGCCGCTGCCGGTCACC
>Ga0182030_10013578_pt1 | contig 16185 bp, 14 predicted proteins | sample 812S3MmetaG_FD_121299 | JGI IMG/M metagenome (GOLD analysis project Ga0182030, IMG submission 121299) | Permafrost microbial communities from Stordalen Mire, Sweden - 812S3M metaG (Illumina Assembly) | ecosystem: Environmental > Terrestrial > Soil > Wetlands > Permafrost | place: Sweden...
ATCGTCGATGGCGAACCCTACAGCTGGCGGGATGGCGAGGATGTGGTGTTCGATGAGACCTACATCCACGAGGCCGAGAACGCTACCGACCGAATGCGCATTATCCTATTTTGCGATGTCGACCGACCATTGCGTACGGCGCTGATGCGGGGCTTCAATCGCTGGTTTGGTCTGATTCTGGGTCGGGCAACGTCCGTTCGCAACGTGGCCGGAGAACCCTTGGGATTTTTTAACCGGATCTTCTTCCTGGCGCATCACGCAGGGGAGATGCGCAAGGCCGTGAAACGGTTCAACAAGCCGCTTTATCACACCCTGAAGTTGATGCTTGCCGCGGTTGCCATTTATTTGCTGTTCAAATGGTAGTCGCTCGTCCCCGGCTGCGTCCGCGCACTGAGACTTTAGTGCACGGCCGGCGCCAGCGTTGCCGTATGAGTCTTGGACCAGATGGCGCGCGCCACGATGTAGGCACGGACATCCTCGGTATCGGCCGGCGGCAGGGCCGACTTGAATGACACCATGCCGTTCTGCTTCAGCGCGCCGCCCAACACGATGGCCTGGAACGCGTCCGTATTCTGCAGTGCGCCGCTGTAACGCAGATCCGGGAACATGCCACGGCTCTGGGCTTCGGCGCCGTGGCAAGTGCCACAAAAGCGGTCATAGAGTTGCGCGCCGTGCGTGAGTTGCGCCCGGGTGCCGAAGCCCGGTGGCGGATTGAGGACCTGTAGCGGCGGGGGTGCAGCCGGCGGCAGCACCGCGCTGCCACCGAGCTTGTAGACCAGCAACCGGGAAAAGTTGGGCGCATAGTAATTTGAGTTGCCACCCGGGTTGGCGTTGCCCCCGGCCACGACGGCCACGTACTGCTCGTCACCGACCTGATAACTGATGGCCCCCGCCATGACACCAGTCTGTGCCGAGGTGTGCCACAGGGGTTTGCCATCAATGGCGCTGTAGGCCCCGAACTCCTTGGCCAGCGGGTTGCCCGTGAACAGCAGGCCACCTGCCGTGACCAGCGTACCGCCTGAACGGCTGTTACCCACCGGTATGCGCCACACTTCCTTCGCCTGCACCGGGTCCCAGGCGAGCACGAAGCCGTCGTTGCGAGGCTGTTGGTGGGCGCGCTCGTACAGTGCCGTGCCAGCCGTCAGGCTGACGTTCCACTTCTGCCCCATGGGATTGTCGTCGCCCTTCAGGGCCACGAAACCGAAGTCGTTCTGCGATGCCGGGATGTAGACCAGACCGGTGTCGGGGCTGAATGACATCGGGTGCCAGTTGTGGGCGCCGAATGGGCCGGGGCTGGTGATGAAGCCTTTGCCGGACGTTTCATAGTCGGCCGATCGGCTCAGCACGGGTCTGCCGGTCTTCATGTCGACGCCGGTGGTCCAGTTGACGCCGGGGACGAAGGCCTTGGCAGACAGCAGTTGGCCATTGGTCGCGTCCAGCACATAGAACAGGCCGTTCTTGTTGGCCTGCATGGCCACGTGGCGTTTCAGTCCGCCGATGGTCAGGTCAGCGACGGTGATCTGCTGGGTGGCATCGAAGTCGTAGCGATCGTGCGGCGTGGTCTGGTAATGCCAGGCGTAGGCGCCGGTGTCGAGATGCAGCGCTACGATGGAGGAGATGTACAGGTTGTCATTGCGATACTCCGGATCCCGATCGGCCCAGGGTGCGCCATTGCCGGTGCCCACCAGCACCAGATCTGTCTGGGGATCATAGGTGATGGCGTCCCAAGGTCCGCCGCCACCACCCTCTTTCCACCATGGTCCGCTCCAGGTCTTCGCAGCTGCCGCCATCTGCGGATTCTCAAAACCCTTGGCGGGATCCCCTGGCACGACATACCAGCGCCAGTCGAGCTTACCCGTCTCGGCGTCGTAGGCGCTGATGAAGCCGCGCTGCTCGTACTCATTGCCCGCCTCGCCGATCAGGACCTTGCCCTTGGCCACGCGCGGCGCGCCCGTGATGGACAGATGTGAGTCCTTGTCGCCGATCTGTGCGGTCCAGACCACCTTGCCCGTCTCGGCATTGAGTGCCACCAAGCGCGCATCAATGGTCCCCAGGTACACCTTGCCATCCCACACGGCAACGCCCCGGTTGACCACGTCACAGCAAGCGTTCACCGCCCACTCCCGCGGCACCTCGGGATCGTAGGCCCACAGCGGCATGCCGGTTTTCGCGTCATACGCGTACAACTTGCTCCAGGCCGTGGTGGCATAGATCACGCCGTCCACTTCAATAGGGGTGGATTCCTGGCCGCGGCGAGTGTCAAAGTCGGCAAACCAGGCCAGGCCCAAGCGACCGACGTTGTCGGCGGTGATGGACTTCAGGGGGCTGAAGCGCTGTTCGCTGTAGGTGCGGCCGGTAGACAGCCAATCCCTGCCGTCCATCGCGGAAGCCAAAATGCGCTTGCCATCGACGGCAGCGTACTTGGGGGCCGGTCCGGCGCCAGCAGCCGATGCGGCAGCGGGGATCGGGCGCTGGTTGGAAGGTGTGCTGCTGCCGCCGCAGGCCGCAAGCAGCATGGCGCAGGCCACGGTCAGGAACGCCCACTGGTGCGTCATCGGATCCCCCGAAAATGATTTTTATTGATCTTCCGGGCGAGACCTAGCCGTGCCCCGGATCGCTATTGTGCATCACGGGCCAGATGTCACATGGACAAAAGACGACCGTGGCCATGCACGCGACCACTCTGCCCCAGCAGACGCATGCCGGCGCGCAGCGCATGCGGAAGGCTCGATACCACCGGGACCTTGCACCGACGTTCGAGCGGCTCGAGCAGATCGAGCGTGCGCAGGCCGCCGCAGGAAACCAATAGGGCATCCGGGCGGTGTGCCGACTCAAACACCTCGACACTGAACTTGAACAAGCCGTCACTTGTCACATTAAAGATGTCGGCCACGTTCTCGACATGCAGGCCACGAATCGCCAGAACATCAAAGCCTTCCTCCTGGAGAAATGTTCGCAAACGAAGATTCACCTCCTCGTCGTAGGCAGTGGCAACCGCCAGCCGTTTGCCACCGACGCTCCTGAGCCCCTCGGTCACGGCAGTACTCATGGTCACCGCCGGGCAGCCGCTTGCCGTGGCCACGCGTTGCGTGAGCTCGCGGTTGAAAGCAGCGCCCTTATAGAAGCTCAGTGACGTGCCCATTAGAACGATCCCCTGCGCACCTTGCGCTCCCAACGCCTTCGCGGCCGGTGCGATTCGTTCCAGTACCTCATCGTAACCCTTGGGGGTCATCGTCTTCAGGCCGACGCCGGCTGCCTGAAAGCGTATCCCTCTGGGATACATGGCGGCTGCCTCTGGCGGCACCGACGGATCAACGGGCATGAGCAGCCCAAGCAGCGGGTCTCGGGTGGCTGCCCCGGCTTTGGTGATCGCTGCGCCGGCGAGTGCAAGCTTCAACACATTACGACGCGACGTCATGGCGTGCCGCGATTGAGGACACGACCGTAGGCACAATGCTGCAAGTGCACTTCTCCTGACATGCCGGGCTGGGCGGCAGGTAAGTCTATGGAGTCTCCGCCGCTGCCGCCAGCGAACGCCGAAATTAGTTTGTATATTCCAATACTTGCACGCCAGATCAAGTCTACGACGGAAAATCGATTTACGCACCAGCGGGTATTTTGGCCGGGCGCGGGACACGCGCAAATATCCGGCATGCCTCCATTGCTATGTACGGTACCGCACAAATCAAAGGGCGGGCGGCTGGGTAAACTTGCGCTCAAACAAGGCTGCGCAAAGGCCCGCAGGTGCAATCAGATCGTTCAAGAGGAGCGACAATGAACTCAAGGACCGTCGGTGAGGTCAGGCGCCTGAGAGCCGCTGAACTTGCAGCCGAACGTCACTATGGCGCGGTCGCAGACGATTCCAGCCTTTCTGCGGTGCGCATCGCGGCAGCTGAGTGGAGAAAGGCTGCCAATGCCCTCAATAAGTATGTCACGAAACACCCTTACGCTCATCGCGACAGTGGCTGATCAAAGGCTCCGCGAGCACATTCGATAAAGCTGTACTCGAGGTAATCGCCCCATGACTCCCCGTGCCAATCCGTGTCCGACTGCGGCCGATACAGGGCAGCCGACCGACCGTGACCAGGCCGATTGTCCTGCTGCGGACATCGAGAAAGCCGCCTGCATTGTCATATACGTTGCAATTTGCCGGCGGTTTCCTCCGGGCCCGGAGCGGGAGCGCTGGCACGATTGGCTGGCGCGTCTTCAATCGACGCCGAATCTTCCGCCATCGAAACTCCTGGCTCCCAGGGAGTAAAGTCGTGCGACCTCCCTGTTGATCTCGCGCCCTCCCTGGCGCTTTCTCAAGTCAACCTGACAGGCGCAACGGGCCGCTCGTTCGAAGCTGCCATCCTCAATTCGGCCAACCTCAAGACGGCTTCCCGGAGATTCTCCCGGCTCGGAGCCGCATTGTGACAGACCCTGACCATCGCCGCGGTCTGGAGGGGCATTTTCTCGAACATAGCGTAAGGGGTTACGCCCACGCCGAGCGCCGCTGCCGCTCGTGCGAAGGCTTCCGCGGTCCAGCTGCCCTGCATCCTAAGACCGAAGTAAAAGGCGCCGGACTGCGTCACATAGGCCGACTCCGGCAGGCACTGCGATACTATTGCCTGGCGCTCTCGCGTCTCGTTCCGGATGGCACCGACGATACCTGGCAACGAGCCGGAGACCAGAATGCGGCAAGCAGCGTCAGCGTTCAAAGGCGATGCCATGAGCGTCGTCGCCCGAAGCGCCACTCCCATGGCATAGGAAAATTGCGCAGGAGCGGCGATAAAGCCGATCCGCAGGCCCGGACCGAATAGTTTAGACAGCCCCGTAACATAGACTGTCCTCTCCGGCGCCAGCGTCGCCAAAGGCGGCAGCAGCTCATCGGGCATGAAAGCATAGACGTCGTCTTCCACGATCGTCACATCGTGACGCTGGCAGACCTCCACGATCTTGTGTCTGCGCTCGACGCTCATCGTGGCCGTAGTTGGATTGTGGAGTGTCGGACAGCAAAACAGAACCTTTGCGCCGGTTCGCTGGCAGGCCAGGTCAAGATAGTCCGGAACCAACCCTTGAGTGTCCATGCGGACTCCCAGCAGCGATCGGCCAAGCATGGCCGCGGCCGATTTCAACCCGTAGAAGGCCAACTCCTCAGCGAGCACGATATCACCGGGTCGTGTCAGCGCTCCGAGCGCGAGCAATAGTCCATGTTGCGCACCGGTCGTGATGATTACGTCCTCTGGCGTTGTCCTCAGGCCCATGCCCGACAGCCAGCGGGCGGCAATGCTACGGTGCTCGGGATGCCCCGCGTCGGCCTGAATCGCAAGTAGTCGGCCTGCGCTCTTCACCGGCACGAGTTCTGCGAGGATGCTTTCGATCGCCGGGTGAGTGGGAACGTGATCGGGAAAGTTGTGCGAGAGATCGGTGTATCCGAGGGAATGGGAATGATCCCACAGGGACGTGGGTCCGTCCGCGCCGCCCAGCTGTGTCAGATACGTTCCGCGTCCGACTTCACCCTTGATGAGTCCGGCTTCGCGCAGTTCATCGAATGCGCGGGTGACCGTACCGAGGTTCAACCGAAGCATTCTGGCCAGTTCACGCTGCGGTGGCAGACGCTCGCCGGCCTTCAAAGCGCCACTCATCAGCGCCGCTCGCACCGCCTGAACGATGGCCTGATAGCGCGGGCCACGCGCGACTTCGATGGCGGCAATCCACGCCGGGCGGGCCGTTGATCGGGCGACATTATTGTCCCATTGATTGTTCTGGCTCATCGGCTCAAGCCCCATAAAAGAGCGGGCCCGCACCGTTAGTGAGCGAACCCACCGGCTCCTCTGGGACAATTTGCGTCGAAGCCGCCCTCAAATTCATACAATTTGTCCCAGGCTGTAGGTGGCATATCCGTTGCAATCGTCATGCCGTAGCGGTGTCACTACCGGCACCGGGCGAGATTCACCACATGTCAGAACTGGCCGGCAGGTTTCACGGGGGCGCGGGAGGTCCAAAAGCGGTAGTACCTTTCGGACATCCCTTCCGCATGCGACCTACCAGATTCGGGACCGCGACATCGGTGGCGGCGGCCGTGCTGGCCATACTGTGCGCCGGGCGCGCAGCTGCGGATGAGGACAATGATGCGAGCGCGTCGTCCGAAAATGTCGCGCTGACCGAGGTCACCGTGACGGCAACGCGGCGCGCGGCCTCCGCCCAGGATCTGCCAATCAGCATCACCGCTGTCACCGGCGCGCAGCTGCAGGATGCCGGAATCGAAGACGTCGCCGCGCTCGCACGCTCGATGGCCGGCATCGACTTCACCGACAAGGGCCCGTTCAGCGGCGCCTCGGGCGCCAACCTCATCATCCGGGGCCTCAACAGCGATGCGACCGCGTGGTTGCCGGGCGGCGCCTCGCCGGTCGTGCCCCCGGTCGCGACCTATGTCGATGACACGCCGCTGTTCGTCAATCTGCGCTTGCAGGACCTGGACCGGGTCGAGGTCCTGCGCGGCCCACAGGGCACCCTGTACGGCTCAGGCGCGCTCGGGGGTACGATCCGCTATATACAGAATGCGCCTGATCCAACCGATTTCGACGCCAAGGCACAGGTGGGTCTCAGCGATACTGCGCACACCCGCCAGCCAAACGAGGATGTGAGCGGCATGCTCAATCTGCCGCTCGGCAGCACGCTGGCGGTGCGCATGAATGCCGCATACACCTACGATGCGGGATTCATCAATCAGCCCAATCTGTATCGCCTGGACGCCTCCGGGGCGCCGCTGCCAGCTCAACCGGGCAATTTATTCAGCGCGCCCGAGATCTACGCCGAGAATCACGTCAACGACTACATATACAAGTCCGCACGCCTTGCGGCACTGTGGAAACCGAATGACGACTTCCACGCGCAGCTGTCCTACTACTACCAGCTCGGGACCGCCGGCGGGTTTCCATACGTGACGACCAACACCCTGGCCTACACGCAACCGATCAGCGCCAGCAATCTGCCGCCGGGATCACTAACCCAGCTGTTCCCGGCCACCCTGCCCGCCGGCGTCGATTCTCTATCGAATGCGGACAATGGCCCGGATCGGACGCGTGATGAGGTCAATCTGGCCGCGATGAGCCTCGAGTACGATATGGGCTTCGCCACCGTGACCTCCGCGACGTCCTGGTCGCATCACGACAACGCCTCGAGCGTCGATGAAACCGGCGAGTATCTGAACTTCTCGTTTTCGCAGAGCCTGTACGGGCAGAATCCGCGCACCTACATCGTTGGTGACGAGAGTCTCGACGACAAGGGCTGGTCACAGGAGCTGCGATTTGCGTCGAAATCCGGCGGCACGCTCGACTGGCTTGGGGGGCTGTTCTACCGCAACCAGACCACGGATATCGAAGAAAACGACCACTTCCCCGGATACGACGACTTCTACAATGCCTGTGCCCCGATCTACGGTCAAAGCATCGGCGACGGCGTGACGCCTTCAGCCTGCGGCATCGGCGAGGCATATACGCCCGGGCCACTGCAGTACGTCGATGGCTTGCCCATCGTCAAGGACGACGTCTACATCAATGCCTTCGAGACGAAATTCACGGACCTCGCGGCCTTCGGCGAGCTCACGGCGCATCTGAATTCCGCCTGGAGCGTGACCGGCGGCACGCGCCTGTTCCGCCAGACCATATCGCAGGGGCAGCAAAACGCGCTGCTGTTCGATGGTCCCGCGTATGCCGCCAACGAAACCCTCAGCGATCAGTGGCGGCGTGCGCAGTGGAAGCTCAATACCGCCTACCAGCTCGATGCCAGTAATCTGCTATACGCGACCTGGTCGCAGGGATTTCGGCGTGGTGGTGTCAATGCCCTACCGCCGACCGAGCTGCTCGGGGCCTTTGTCACGCCGCCCGCGCTCAGCAGGCTCTCGCCAGACACCGCGAACAACTACGAGCTGGGTGCCAAGGGCACGGTGGAGAACCGGTTCCGCTATTCAGCCGCGCTGTTCGACATTCAGTGGCGCAACATCCAGGAGGGCATCGACCTGACTCCGCTGGTCCTGCCGGGCGCGCTGAACATCGGCAACGGATACAGCCGCGGCCTGGAGCTTGAGCTTGAGGCGCTGCTCACCGGTCACTTCAGCGTGCATCTGGACTACACCTACGATCAAACCAAGCTGACTTCGTTGAACCCGCTGTTTCAGGTGCCCAACAGCTCCTTCGCACCACCCCCCACCGGCGGCCTGCTGCCCGGCACCCCGCGCAACAGCATCGCGGCGGGCCTCGAATACGGCCATTTCACCCTGGTCGGCGGTCAGTGGCGCCTCGCCGTCACCGCACACTATCAAAGCGACGTGGTGCCGGCGTTGTCGGCCACCGTACCGTCCGTGCCGGGATTCACAATGCTCGATGCGCGACTGAGCTATGAGCGTGCGAACTGGGTGGCAACCCTCTATGGCGACAACCTGAGCAACACGTTAGGCATCACCGCTTACCAGGATCCGGCGCTGTTTGGCAATCGCAATCAGGCCGTGGTGTCACAGCCGCGCACGATCGGAGTGACGTTGGCCTATTCGTTCAAATGACCGGGGAGGTTGGCGGCCGCAGCTGATGCTGGCGCCTGGCGGAGGATCAAAGTGATGACTGATGACGAAGTGGTGATCGCCCACGGCAACGAGGTCTTCCAGATCGAGGTACGTGGCTTCGACCACATCCCGGAAGCCGAACGCAACATGTCGATGCGGCACGTTGACTATCTGTGGATTGGAACCAGTGTCAACCTGCTGTCATTCGCGCTCGGCGCCCTTGCGATCTCTCTCGGATTGAACCTCTGGCTCGCGCTCACGGCCTGTCTCGTCGGCAATCTCGCCTACGGCTATATGGCGTTGGGATCGATCGTCACGGTACGCGCCGGGCTGCCTGTCAGCACACTGGCGCGCGCCGCCTTCGGCATGCGCGGCAACGTGCCGAACGCCCTGCTGTCGTGGATCTCCTCGGTTGCCTTCGAGGTCATCAATACCGTGTTCGGCGTCGAGGCCATGCTGGCACTGTTCAAGCTGCTCGGCTGGAGCGATTCGGGCAATATCGGCAAGCTGCTCGCGGTGCTGCTGCAGCTGTTGCTGTGCGGTGGCATCGCGGTGCTCGGCCACGCCACCATGGTTTGGTTCCAGCGCATTTTCGCCGCGCTCGTCGGTGCCGCGTTGCTACTGGTCGTCGCGGTCACGGTCGGCAAGGTCGACTGGGCGCATGCCGCGCTGACCCACGCGCCGCTGGCGACGTCGACCACTTTTGCGGCCTTTCTGGCGGCCGCCGCGGTGGTCGCCTCCAATGCGCTCTCCTTCCTCTTCAACGGTCCGGATTGGGTCCGTTACGTGCCGTCACAGACCTCAGGTCGAACCGTATTCTGGCATGTGTTCCTGGCGAGCTTTCTGCCATCCCTCGCGCTGACGATGATGGGCGCGTTCTGCGCCACGCTCGGCGATGTATCGGATCCGGTCGCCGGGCTCAAACCATTCATGCCCGCGTGGCTGTTTCCGCCCTATATCATCGCGGTGATCGGCGGCTCATTGGCCAACAACGTGCCGACCTACTACTCCTCCGGTCTTACACTGCAGGCGATCGGGCTCAGGATGCATCGTTACACCGCCACTGCGCTCGATGTATTGGTCTCGACATTGATTGCGCTTTACATCGTTTTCGTGCAGGACTTCACCACCGCACTCAATGACTTCATCGCCCTGCTGGTGATGTGGGTCGGGCCGTTCGGTGGAGTTTGGATCGTGGACGCCTATCTGCGCCGGGCCAGCTACGATCCGCTGGCCCTGCACAGCCGAGCGCGTGCTGCGGGGCGTTATTGGGGTTGGCGCGGCATCAATCGTGCGGGCTGCGCCGCGATCCTGCTGGGCATGGCCGCGGCCGCGATGACCATGAGGTCGCCGCTTTATGACGGTCCGTGGAGTCGCGCGCTGGGCGGGGCCGACCTGAGCTGGCTGCTGGGCCTGCCGGTCGCGGCGCTGAGCTACTGCCTGCTGACTGCCTTGTTCGAGCGTCGTCGCGTGACGGCGGCCGTAGCGCTACCGGTGTGCGGCGAATGACTCGCGGGGATGCACGGCAAGCCACGCTCCGGGCCGCAACGAACCTGCCGTCCGCGCTGCACCGGCTGCAAGCCACGCCCACAAGCGTTCATTGGGGCCATTTCGACGCCTCGCTGGCGCCGGCGCTCACGGTCCATAGCGGTGACCTGATCCAGGTCGAAGCGATCAGTCACCATGCTGGCGATGACCCCGATCTGATGTTCGACGCCGGTATCGAAGCGCTGTTCGCCGGTGTTCCGCCGCCGCAGCGCCAGCCCGGCCCGCACATCATGACCGGGCCGATCTACGTCGAAGGTGCGCGGCCAGGCGATCTGCTGGAGGTGCGCTATCTGAGCATGACGCCGCGCTGTCGCTACGGCTCCAACCTCGCCGCCAACTGGGGATTTCTCTACCAGGAACTCGGTAGCAAGGACCGTGTGACGATCTACTGCCTCGACGACAGCGCCAATACGGCACATGCCGTCTACGCCTACGATTATCCTGGCGTCTATCGCGTGCCGGGCACGATCACGCGCTGCGCCGCCTGCGACCGCCAGGCCGCGCTCCCCGGAATACGCGTGCCGGTACGGCCTCATCTCGGCACCGCCGGAGTGGCCCCGGACGCGCCCGGCCGCATCAGCACCGTGCCACCGGGGAGACACGGCGGCAACATCGATAACTGGCGCATCGGCGCCGGGGCCACCATGTACTACCCCGTGCAGGTCGATGGGGCGCTGTTTTCCGTCGGCGATCCGCACATCTCCCAAGGCGACGGCGAAATATCGGGTACTGCAATTGAAGCCTCCCTCGATGTGCTGATGCAGCTCATCGTGAGACGCGACTTCACATTCCCATCACCCCTGCTCGAGACACCCGACAGCTGGATCGTGCACGGCTTCAATGAGGATCTGAACCTGGCGATGCGCGATGCGGCGCTCGACATGCTGCAGCTGCTGACCGAGCAGCAGCGTCTGTCACGCGATGATGCCTACTCGCTCATGAGCGTGGCTGCCGACTTTGCCGTCACCCAGGTCGTCGATCAACGTCGCGGCATCCACGTGCGCGTGCCACGCTCACTGTTCCCGCTGCCACCGGTTTTGCCCGGCTCATGAGCGCAGCGCTGTTTCACATGATCCGCGGCGCGCCCGAGCCGGTCGGGCCGTTCTCTCATGCCACCGAAGCCGACGGGTGGGTATTCATCACAGGCCAGATGCCAACCTACCCAGGCAGTCCGGAGGCCGCGATACCCGAAGGGATCGAGGCGCAGACGCATCTGGTCATCGATAATCTGGCGCGGGTGCTGGCCGGAGTGGGGCTCGGCCTGCGCGACGTGCTGCGCGTCGGCGTCTACCTCACCCATTTCGACGACGATTATCCGGTTTTCAATCGCCTCTATCGGGAGTATTTTGCAGTCGGTCAGCTGCCGGCGCGCACTTGCATCGGCGTCACGGCGCTCGCGCGCGGCGCGCGCGTGGAGATCGATCTGATCGCAAGGCGGGCCGGTGTCACACCGTGTGCACCTTGACTGGGGATGTCTGATGAGTTTGCAGGTTGCGGAGCGCTGGTTCGATTACGAGCGGATGTCAGATGGCATCACACGGATCTGGGAGCCGCATGTCATCCGGGTCATGCAATGCAACATCTGGCATGTGCGGGGACGCAACCGCGACTTGCTCATCGACACCGGAATGGGGATCGCCAGCCTGCATGAGGCGGCTCGCCATCTTTTCGACAAAGCGCTTAGCGCCGTCGCCACTCACACTCATCTCGATCATGTCGGGTCATTGCACGAGTTCACCGACCGCATCGCCCACGGCAGCGAATCCGACACGTTGACGAGACCCTCGGACAATTTCAGCATGCTGCGTGATGAGCATCCGGTGGAGCTGATCGCATCGCTCGAGCGCGCCGGATACGAGGTCGCGCACTGCTTTCTGACCGCCCTACCGCACGCCGCTTTCAATCTGTCGCAATTCAACTGCCCGCCCGCCCCTGCCACCAGGCTCGTGGAGGAAGGCGACGTCATCGACCTGGGCGATCGTGTGTTCGAAGTTCTGCACCTGCCAGGGCACTCACCGGGCAGCATTGGCTTGTGGGAAGCCGCAACCGCAACGCTGTTTTCCGGCGATGCTGTCTATGATGGGCCACTGTTGGATGAAATCCCGGGCAGCGATGTGCCGTCGTATCTGAATACCATGCGGCGACTTGAAAGCCTGCCGGCACGTGTGATTCACGGCGGCCACGACCCCAGTTTCGATGGCGCTCGCCTCAGGCAGCTGGCGCGGGCTTATCTCGAGCGACGCGGGTAAGCTAAGGCCGCGGCCTCTTCCGCGGAGGGGATGGGCCGGACTTCCGCGGCCCGCAAAGCTCGGCGATTACGATGCTGCGCTTGCCGCTTACGACCGCGCACTTGCGCCCGGGCTTCCCCGACGCGCTCGAGTATCGTGGCGAGGCATATCTCGGCCTCAATCGGATTGCCGACGTAAAGCAGGTCTACCTCGATCTCTTTGCCAGCTATCGCGTTCTCGCGGCACAATTGATGCAAGCGATCAAGACTTGGATTGACCTGCGTCGCAGTTTCATTCACACGAACCGGGGTCGGCGCAAGTTGGCGGTGATCCGCTCGAATTCATCCGAGGTGCCGTGATTACCCGGACCTCGGGCGTTTCTTCTGCGTTGCGACCACAGTTCGCGCGAAACTGAACCTCGACCCGGTTACAGCGGCCGGTCGTCTCGGTCCATTCATAGCTGAATCCATCGGCTCCGCACTCGCATCTGACCCAGGTCATCGTCGGGTAGTGGATCTCCAGGAAGGTGCGACCGGTGAGTGTTACGCCGTCCCTGAGAAAGGGCCGGCCCAGCAACGTAGCCACGGAAGTACAGGCCTCGAACATCATTTCCCGGGCGATGTTGCCGATGAGCAAAGCCGTCAATGCCGAGGCTGCCCACAGCAGAACCAATTCTTCTCCGTGTGATCTTGCGCTCGCCTGCAGCTCCACTGACAAGACGCCAAAGGAAACCCCGCAGCCGGCCACGCGACACGCCACTGCCGCGACGTGGCAACCCGTTGTGCGCATGGGCAGAGGCAGAACTTCAAACAGAAGCCACCGCACCCAGCGCACCACACCCAAAGACCCCACGCGTAATATATTCATATATCTATGTGCGGTTGCCCGTACTTGATGCTAAATCGTTCGCGGTTGCCGCCTTGTGAGTATTTAGCCATTCGCATGCGGGTCGCTTGGGCGAAACTCCTTCAAGGTGTTTCATCACACCACCCTAACGCTCCGGCCGATAGCATCGGCAAGTTGTTACAGCAGGGCCCAGGAGGCACTTATGGTCAACGCCGGCGTCGCATGCTGTGTGGTCCTATCGCTCGTGGCAGTGTACTGGCTGGCCAGATCGCCTGGTACCCGCTCGCAATCCTTGAGGCGCGGATTCAAGGCACGGATCCTGCGACTATTGAGAGTTGCGATACGGCGGGCTGCCCATCGACACGAGCGATGGAGTACGGCCGGGGAGTCTCGCGACGGCTTCGCCGCTGGTGGTACTGCCGCCCGAAGCCATCGACACTCGACAGGCAACGGAGCACTACGCTAATCTGCGCTCAATCATTGGGGAGTAGCCGGTCTGGCGAGACCATTGACGCATGGCCTAGTCCTGGGTCATGTGTCATTTGGTCACACACTGCGTCCGACCCAGGAGTTGCCCCGAATGGAAGCCTTTCTGATATCCACCGCTTCGGTGGCGGTGGGCGAACTGGGTGACAAGACCCAGCTGTTGTCTCTGATACTCGCGACCCGTCTTCGCAGGCCCGTGCCGATCATCGCCGGCATCTTTGTGGCCACGCTCCTCAATCACCTCGGCGCCTGCCTGGTGGGAGAATGGGCGGGCAAGCTCATCAGCCCGCAGATCTTGAGGTGGGTTTTGGGCATTTCCTTTCTGGCAGTCGCGGCCTGGGCGCTGATCCCCGACAAAATGGACGAAGACGTCAAGGATCGCGGCACATATGGCGTGTTCGTCCTCACGGCCGTGACCTTCTTCCTCGCTGAGATGGGCGATAAAACCCAGATCGTCGCCATGGCACTTGCAGCCAGGTACAACGATCTGCTTGCGGTGGTATCCGGAACGACTCTCGGCATGATGATCATCAACATCCCGACGGTGCTGTTTGCAGAAGGTGCGACGAAGTGGATTCCGCTGAAGATCGTGCGGATTGTTGCGGCGGGAATCTACGCCGTGCTCGGTGTCCTGACTCTTCTGGGCTATTCGCACGCGGGCCTGCGGTAGCCCCCCCATCAATGCCGCGGAATCACCATCAGGACGATTCTCGCCAACACGAGCCCCGCGGCGATGGCGAGATAGCCCCGCAACACGATCAGCCAGGTTCGATCGAGGACTGTCAGACGCGCCGGCGGTAATTGATCGAGCGGCGGCATTCGCCAGGTCAGGCGGTCTGCGTCCGTGAAGCGGATCTGCTCCTGGCCCTGGTGGCCGCGGCGCGTGTCGATCATCCGGGCACCCAAGCTCAGCACCAGCGCAAGCACACCGCCGCCCACCAGAATCGCGAGGATATGAATCCCGGATATGGCCGGGAACAGTACCGATGCGGTGAGAATGACTGACAGCATCACGAGGACTGCGATCACCAGGCCGGTAAATATTGTCGTTCTGCGCTTGTTAGCCCACGGCCCCAGAACCGTCTGGTCATTGCACAGGAGCAGCAGAAACACCGTGGCGCTGGGCAGCAGGACGCCGGCAAGCGTCTGTACGGCGTTGGTCAGTTGGCCGAGCGGTGCCCCCGGGATCAACACGATGGCGACGGACAGCACGATCAGCCCAAAATAGACCGCATAGAAACCCTTTGCATCGCTCATCTTTCGGTGCAGGGAATGGCGCAGCGACAGCACATCGCCAATCGCATAGGCGGTTGAGAGCGAGACGGCCGCGGCGCCGATGATGCAGGCATCGATCAAGGCGACCGCGAAGAAGACGCCCGCCGTACGGCCGAGGTGCTGCTCGATGCCGGTCGCCACCGCCCCGGCATCCCTGAAGTGCCCAAACTCCGGTGTTCCGACGAAGGCGACCGCCGTGAAAGCCATCATCGCCACGGCGCCGACTATGATCAGGCCGATCCCCATCCAAAGATCGATCCGCTCATACGGAATGAATCGGGGCGTGATGCGCTTGTCGATGACATAGCTTTGCTGAAAGAACAGCTGCCAAGGTGCCACGGTAGTGCCGACGATCGCGATGATCAGGAGCATCACCTCGGCGACCGGTGCCTTTGCGGGAAACCGTGGCACAAAGAAGTCATGGGCCACCTGCCGTACCGGTGGATGCGCCATCAGCAACACGGGGACCAGGAGCAGACTTCCGAATACCAGCACCAGGGCGAAGCGCTCGAAGCGGCGTAGATCTCCGGTGCTCACGGAGGCCATGATGACCAGCGCGGAGATGCCGACACCCCCGATCCTGGGCACGCCCAGATAGTCAAAGGCCAAGGTCAGTCCGATGAACTCCGTGACGATGGTGAGTGCGTTCAGGAGGAATAGATCGATGACGCTGAACGCGCCCCAGAACTTTCCGAAACGCTCCATGATCAGCCGCGCGTGACCCACGCCCGTCACGGCACCCAGTCGCAGCACCATGTCTTGATTGACAAAGAGCACCGGAATCAGCAGAAGCAGCGTCCACAGCAACGTAGTGCCGTAGTTCTGGGCCGCCTGAGTATAGGTGCCGAAGGCGCCCGCATCGTTATCACCGACCATGACGATGACGCCCGGCCCCAGGACCGCGAGCAGGGTCCGGAAACGAGACCACCCGGTGCTCGACCCCGCGTCGTGCAGGAAGATCGTGCCGAAGCCACCACGGATGTCCCCGCCATGTTCGGAATCGGACTGTGCGCCCGGCGGCTTGGCCGTCGGTGCGGTGAGCAGGGAGGCCGGGACCGTGGCTTCTTCAGTGTCGTAGGTCATGATTCTAATTCTCGGCCGAGGTCTGATGCTGGATGGCGAGCCATCGCAGGGCCCTTAGCCGAACTTCGCGGATTCGAGGCTTCGCCGACGCTAAGTGATTGATGCACATAGGGCGCACCCTCAAAGGTCGGCACTACAGGAGGGTGGCGGCGGCGGTCTGTGCAGCGCTGATTTTTG
>Ga0182030_10013579_pt1 | contig 16182 bp, 10 predicted proteins | sample 812S3MmetaG_FD_121299 | JGI IMG/M metagenome (GOLD analysis project Ga0182030, IMG submission 121299) | Permafrost microbial communities from Stordalen Mire, Sweden - 812S3M metaG (Illumina Assembly) | ecosystem: Environmental > Terrestrial > Soil > Wetlands > Permafrost | place: Sweden...
AACTGACAAATATGAAAAGATCAAGGAGGATGTTTCCGATTTTTCAAAACAGGCTAATTCGCATTCGAATGCAGCTGAAAAATAGATTAGTATACCTGGTAATTAAATAGTTATATTTGTTGTGCTAACTTACTTTGGCCTACCTTTGGGAATATAAGCCTAATACACGTTAAGCAGATAGAAAATTATGAAAGTACTTATGTTTGGATGGGAGTTTCCTCCCAATATCTCAGGCGGTTTGGGAACGGCATGTTACGGTTTAGCCAAAGGGTTGGCCTCTTTTGATGATGTCAATTTAACTTTCGTAGTTCCATAGGTATACGGAAATGAAAATAAAGTTGATATGAAATTGATTGGCGCAAGTGACGTTGATCTTTCAGCTAACATAATAATGGATTAATGTTGTTGCCAAAGTGAAAGAAATTTATTACCAATTAACGATAGGTATAATTTGTTTTCTCAGTTTCATCTTTTTATCAAAATAGCGGTTTCTTTTATGTTAAATTGTGTATATAATTCATGATAATCATATTAAAAACATTCTGATTTTTTTATTTATAATAATATATAAAGATATTATTATATAAATTATTGTCCTAATAAAATTTAAATTACTTATTATATACCTGTTGATATTTATAAGACGCGCAATGTGGTTTATACTTGCCATATCGGGATGTATTGGAAGTCTGGCACGCGTTTAATAAAAATAATATTAAAATAACAAAGATTATTTTAATCGTGGTAAATAGTTTATTCTTACTCATTAAAAAATCATATTTACCATATGTACGAAAACAAATGATGTAAGTTCAATATTTCCTGTTTTTTTTTTGGAAAATCCCCTTTTTAATGTTGTTTTTCAAAATGTGTATTTTATTATTTGCAATATTTTATGATCGCATCATTGGCATCTTTATTCCCTAATTCCTGTGCTTTATTCATATCTAAGCATCCGCTATCTTTTTGTCCAATCATTTGTTTGGCTATTCCTCTATAATAATAAGCTTCAGCATAGCCTGGTTTCAGCTCTATTACCTTGGTAAAATCGTCAATTGTTCCTTGAAAATCATGTAGAGAAATTTTTGCATATCCTCGTTTAATATATGCTTCAGTATAATCAGATTTTAACTCTATTGCTTTGGTTAAGTCCATGATTGCACCCTGAAAATCTGTTAATAAAAACTTTATACCTCCCCTGTCACAATAAGCTTCTGCATAGTCCGGTTTAATCTCTATGGCCTGGGTTATGTCTTTATTTGCTTCATGGTATTTTTTTAAACCATTCTTTACCAATCCTCGTTTTAAATAAGCTTCCGCGTAATCAGATTTAATTTCTATAGCCTTTGAAAAGTTAATAGTTGCATTTTCATAGTCTTGTTTGGCATTCAATGCGTCTCCCCGGGCACAATAAGCTTTTGCATAATCCGGTTTCATCTTTATAGCCCTTGTGAAATCTTCTATCGCTTCCTGATAGTTCAATAAATAAAATTTTGCATATCCTCTATAACAATAAGCTTCTGCAAAGTCTGATTTAATTTCTATTGCTTTAGAGTAATCACCTATCGCGTCCTGATAGTTTTTTAATATTAACTCTGCATGCCCTCTGTTATAATAAGCATCAGTATAACCAGAGTTATTTTCTAATGCTTTTGTATAGTCAGATATCGCTTTTTTGTAGTCTTGTAAAGAATACATTACATTTCCTCTGTTATAATAAGCTCTGGAATAATCCGGTTTAATTTCTATTGCTTTTGTATAGTCGTCTATAGCCTCCTGAAAGCTTTTTAGCATAAACTTTGCATTTCCTCTGTTATTAAAGGCTTCTTCATATTTAGGTTTAATCTCGATGGCTTTATTATAATCTAATATGGCTCCCAGATAATTTTGTAGATTATATTTTGAAAACCCCCTTTCTTTATAAGCTTTTTCAAAATCGGGTTTCAATTCAATCGCTTTGGTGTAATCTGCAATTGCCCCCTGATAATCTTTTAAAGAATCCTTTACCGTTCCGAGATTAAAATAATCTTCACTTGTTTGATTGAAGCCATTTATTTTCGGAATAAAAATAAATACTATTAAAAATAATTTTCTCATGATATTTTTTTTGTATTTTTATGCGGAAATAATTACCATTTTTCGGCATAATTATTTTAAATTTACGGTAAAATCTTGAAAATAGTTTCAAAACAATAACAATAATGACTGATAATTTTCTTTTGTTAAAGCGAACTTTCATTTCTATCTTCTTTATTGTTAATATTTTTTACACGCTAACTGCTCAGAATATTTTTATCGAAAGTAATAATATTGATTCCTATCTTATTGCAGAAGAGCTTTTTAAGAAATGTTTATATAATGAAGCCATTTTCTACTATGAAAAGTCTTTACAAAATCCGGAAAGAAAAAACAATCTTGAATTGCAATATCATCTTGCCGAATGTTACAGGTTTAACAGATTGTTTGAAAAAGCTGAAAAATATTATCAGATTGTTGCAGATTCCAAAGAAAAGGAGTTTCCTACGTCCTTGTTTTGGTTGGGAAAGATGCTAAAAACAGAAGAAAAATATATAGAAGCAAAAAAACAGTTCAATGAATTTTTAAAGAATAATAATAATGACAAAATATATCTTGATGAAGCCTCTCAGGAATTGTCTTTATGCGATTCAGCAGAAAAAATAAAAGGAATTCCATCCTTCATAAACATTGAATCTCTCGGAAGTGGAATTAACAAAGAATTTAGTTCAGACAGAGCTATTTTACGTCATGATACTTTATGGTTTATTGGGACAATAGCTCAGAAATCAAAAGACAAAGTTTATCTTACCAATGGTAAAGGAAAATATAAAGAACGTTATTTCACCCGATTATTTTATTCCTATTTATTAAATAGCGGGAATTGGAAAGAAGCAGCTCTGATTGAAATTCCCCTGAATGATAAAAAAACCAATATCGGTTCCCCTTTTTTTGATCCGATTTCTGATAAATTATTTTTAACACTTTGTAAAACTGAAAATAATAAAGAGCATTGTGATATTTATCAAAGTAATTTCCAAGACAATAAACTCTCAACACCTGTGAAATAGATGCTCCTGTTAATCTGGATCTTACTTCTTCAAAAGATCCGATGCCGGTTATCATTAAAAATACAGAATATTTATTTTTTACTTCAGACAGGGAAAATGGGGAAGGGGGTTTTGATATTTATTATTGTATTATTGATAAATCTGGAAAAACAGGGGAAGTAACAAATGCCGGGGATAAGATAAATACTAAATTCGATGAACATTCACCGTTCTATGACCCTGATATGGGAACATTATTCTTCAGTTCAAAAGGGTATAATTCAGTGGGAGAATATGACATTTTTTCTATAAAGGGCGATCCAATCAATGGTTGGGGAAAAATTCAAAATCTGGGTTTCCCGGTTAATTCAGGCGCTGATGATTATTATTATTATCAGGTGCCATTGGGAAATAATAATTACCGCGCGTACTTCTCATCGAACCGTCCTGTAAAAGGCGATTTTCTTTATGGAACAAGATATGATAATATTTATCAGTTTACCTATTCCACAGCAAAATCAGCACCTGAAATTCGTATGATAACCCTGAAATGCTTATCTTTTGATGCTGAAACCAACGAACCTCTCGATGAAACTACGTTTAAACTCTTTCAGGCATCAACAAATAAATTAAGTTCTGAAAAAAACTGCGGGCATTCAAATACGGTGTCATTTTTATTAAATCGCGATACCTCATATTCTGTATTGATCCTCAAGGACGATTTTGATTCAGTCCTGTTAAATATTGATATCCCAGATAAAGATTCAGTCATATTACAGAATGTGAGTCTGAAAAAGAAACTCAATCCTTTGCCCGTTATTATTACAAAAAATACCGATATTAAATCGAAATATGCAGATGTAAAGATTGACAGAAATCAGCTTGTCCAACCAGAAGATTTTAAATTTCCGGTTATATATTATGATGTTAATAATTCTTTAATCAGGCCTTTTGAAAAAAGAAAGCTTGATTCGTTGGTCGTAGAACTCCAGAAGCGACCTGAATTGGTCATTTTTATTGAAACATTTGCAGATAATGAAAGTGCTAAAAAAATGAATGTTGAATTCTTCAGGGAATGTACCGAAAATATAATTGAATATCTTGTTTCCCAGGGCGTCGAATTACCGCGACTCATTGGTCAGTGGAATGCAGAAGAAAAACCTGTCGGGTCCATCACAACAAACATTGATGATAGTACCCGGGGAAAAGAATTTAACGTCAGAACAGAATTTTCGATCATCAAAGATCTGACTACTGCCCGGAAAACACGGTTGGGATATAGCGATGATAAAGTAATTTCAAATACATCTGATAAAAAGAAAGAATTTGGTACAGATATGGATATAAGGGAATTCAATAATATGTTATTAAAATATGGACATATCAGAAAAAACAAACTCTATTTCCGGGTACAGGTGGGAGCTTATAAAAATGTAGATGCTAATATTCAGGCAAAGATAAACCAGTTTACTTATTTACAGGATAAAACAGAAATTTTACTTGAACTGGAAACAGATGGAGATTATAAGAAATATGTTACGGGTCGCTTCCACACTTTATCGGAAGTAAATGCAGTCAAATTAAAGATACGCAAAACCGGGATAAAGGCTGCTTTCATAGTGCCATATTACAACAAAAAACGTATCAGTATGTCTGAAACAGAAACGATCCTCTCAAAATAAGAATAATGTATAAATTTTTGAAAGAATGGAAAAAGAAATAAAATTTAGTGGTAATATCTATGAAACAGATATTGAAAAAGGTGATATTATTGAATTCTTTACTGATCTTGTCGAATCAGGGTTAAGCCACAGAATAGCTGATGTTGAGGGTGATTTTATAAACGTTGAGGTAATTACTTACAGCGTTTCAGACGAAGAAGATTTTGATGAAAAATTATCAGACTGGTTTGAAGACGATGATGAATAGCATTTTATTGTATTTCGGAAACTTAATGCTTTCGCGATTTACCGGTAATTGATTCTATTGAAAGCTTTATAACTTTCACTTTGTCAAATAATTTATTTATGTATTCTTTTCCTTCCTGAATATAATTACCGGAATATTTTTCGATGATTCGCGTTAATGCTTCCTGTTTTTCTTCTCCTTCAACTTCAGAAGTTGTGCCAAATGCAATGGCACTTTCATAAATTGTTCCAAATTTGGAGGGTAATATCTCTGTTTTTCCAACTACACAAAAAGAAACCTTGTTATTATTTTTCAGATAATTTAATTTTGAACCTTCAATGGCACAATGAAAATAAATCTTGTTGTTCTCAAAAGTAAAATTTAATGGAATACCATACCCTTTATTATCAGATGTGCACATTGAAAGAACTCCGAACTCACCTTTTTTCAATATTTCAATGGCTTCACTTTCACTTATTTTTCTGTCTTGTCTTCTAATTGGGTGTTGCATCGTTTATTTTTGATTTATAATCAGAGTCTGTCATTTAAAGACAAAAGTAATTGATAACAACTATAGAAACAAACTATTCCAGAAGTTATTTATGATAAAACAAAGATTAAATTAGAATATTAAGGTAGAATTATTATTTTTGGACTTTAATAATTAAATTCTTATGCAAAAACAAAACAGGATTACCCATATTTTGATTTTGACTTTTCTGATTGGTCTGATCGCTTGTACCAAATCTCATCAAAATAACAATCTAAACTCTTTCACTGAAATTCAACCATTGTTTTCCAATCCACCGGCGGATTACAGAACCATTCCTTTTTTTGTCTGGAATGACCGGATGACAAAAGATCAGATTGATAGTTTTATGCAGGACTTTAAGGAGGTTGGTTGCGGAGGCGTTTTTATTCATCCCAGATATGGACTCATTACCGAATATCTTTCAAAAGAATGGTTCGACTTATTCAAATATACAGTTGAAAAAGGAAAGCAACTGGGACTGAATGTTTGGATCTATGATGAAAATTCATATCCAAGTGGGTTTGCCGGAGGTCATGTACAACAACAAATGCCGGAGTCATACAATCAGGGACAAGGATACATGTTATCTAAAACCAATGAGTTGACCGATGACAGCCTGAAAATGTATGATATCTTTTTGGAAAGAGTGGGCGACAAATTCGTATTGATTCATAAAGACAGGCTTGGAAGTAAGAAGGGTCATATCGGAGATTATTATATTTTTAAAAAATTGTTCAATGAGCCATCTAAGTGGAATGGAGGGTATCCTTATGTGGATTTAATATATAAAGGGGTTACGGAAAAATTTATTCAGATTACCATGACTGATGGTTATGAAAAATATGCAGGTGAAGAGTTTGGAAAAGAAATAAAAGGCACATTCTCCGATGAACCGAACATCAATATGACAAACAGGGTGAGAGGCATCCGCTGGACTCCTGATTTGTTCCCTTTATTCAAATTAACTTATAAGTATGATCTTGAAATTAATCTTCCATCTCTTGTGGAAGAAGTGGGTGACTGGAGAAAAATAAGACACGATTATTATAAAATCCTTTTGAAAATGTTTATTGACAGATGGTCGAAGCCATGGCATGCATACTGTGAAGCCAAAGGATTAAAATGGACCGGGCATTACTGGGATCATGAATGGCCTTCCCCGGAAAATGTTCCTGATAACATGGCTATGTATGAATATCACCAGGTTCCTGCTGTTGATCTTTTATTCAACAATCTTAATGAAATCAGTGGGGAACAATTTGGGAATATAAGAATTGTGAAAGAACTATCTTCTGTAGCGAACCAATTAGATAAAACCAGAACACTGAGCGAAACATATGGAGGTTCCGGGTGGGATATAACCTTCAGAGATTTGAAGAGAAATGGAGATTGGGAATATGTTCTGGGTGTAAATACAATGAATCAGCATTTATCATTAACTTCTTTATCCGGAGAACGCAAAAATGATTTTCCCCAATCATTCAGTTATCACGAACCCTGGTGGAAACAATATAAATCACTGAATGATTATTTCGGACGTTTATCGTTGGTTTTATCTTCAGGAAAACAAATTAATAAAATATTGGTAATTGAACCTACCACCTCAGCCTGGATGTATTTTGCCGGAAGAAAATCAAATGGTCTGTTCAGTGAAATACAATATTCATTCAGATTTTTTATAAACAAACTTGAGAAGATGCAAATTGAATATGATCTGGGAAGTGAAAATATAATTGAAGGTCATGGATCAGTAAGACATGATCAATTTATTATTGGCAGCAGAAGTTATGAGAAGGTTGTTATTCCACCTTCTCTTACCAATCTGGAGAAATCTACATTTGAATTATTAAAAAAATATGTTCATAATGGAGGGAAGGTTATAGCCTTTTCAAATCCGCAATATGTGGATGGAAAAGTAAGCAGGGAATTAAGAGAATTAGAGGAAAGATGGACAAAGGTTAATTTAGTAAGAAATGAAATATTCAGGGATCATTCCGGAGATAATGATTATTTTAATATATCAGTTTCTGATACCTCGAAAGGAGACCTATATCATTACAGAAGAATATTACAGGATGGACAATTTATCTTTCTTGTGAATTCCAGTTTAACCCGCGATGCATCGGGGATCATTCATGTGAAGGGAAAATCAGTAACCGAAATGAATCTTTTTAGCGGTGAACTGACAGGGTATGAAGCCACTTGTGTAAATGATAACGAGAATATCAGTTTTTGCATTCCACCGGCAGGAAGTTTAATGTTATTTGTTGGGTTGCATGACACAATAAAGGTTGCAAAACAAAAGAATGAAGTTGACCAGATTCATCCTGAAAAAATTACAGTGAAAAGAGATCAACCAAATTGTCTGGTATTGGATTATTGTAATTTAACAGCAAAAAATAAGAAAATAAATGATATAGGCGTTTATGATGCAAATGATTCAATATATATTGCCAACGGAATAAAAGAAGGTAATCCATGGTTTTCTGCTGTACAGTTTAAGAAACAAATAGTTGATAGAGATACCTTTTCTGCAAATTCGGGTTATATGGCAATATTTGAATTTCAGGTTAATGATAAATTTGATTATTCAGGATTTCAACTTGTTGCCGAAAGACCCGCGCTTTGGAAAGTTATTCTCAATAATACGTTACTTCATGCCGACAGCGGTAAATGGTGGCTTGATAGATCATTCGGTGTTTATTCCATCGGAAAATATGTAAAACAAGGAAAAAATGACATTCGGATTGTTTGCTCACCGATGTCAATATATGCTGAACTGGCACCGCTTTATATTTTGGGAGATTTCAATTTAAAAGGGACTGCGAAAGGATTTCAGATCGTTTCACCCAAACCCATGCTTTTAGGGTCCTGGAAAGACCAGGGTGTTATATTTTATGGTCAGAGTGTGTCTTATACCGGAGATATTCTGATTAATAACCTGAATCCGGATGAAAGTTATGAGTTGAAATTAAATCAATGGAATGGCTCTGTTGCTGTCATTGAAGTGAATGAACATGAAACTGGAAATATAGCTTATCCACCATACACTTTGGATATAAGTAAGTATCTTCAAAATGGAAACAATACCATTCATGTAAAAGTAATTGGAACGCTGGCCAACGTTTTGGGACCTTTTCATCCTTATGTTTCCACGCTAGGATTAGTTACTCCATGGAGATGGTTGTGGGCAAAGACTTTACCGGCAGGCGATAAATATTATATCTTTGATTATGGAATGAACAATCCATTTTCGATTATAAGAAAAAAATAAGTTGACAGGGTCTATCGAAAATCTTCGCCCAACAAAAAAATAGCAGTTCAGGAGGTGTACTTTATAGAGATTTATAAACAGTGCTCATGTCAATATTTTCCCGCACCCATTGAGCTAATTTATTGTATTGATTGTCTTTAAAAGTGACATAATCCGTAAGAATAATTTGCTTATTGAGTCCGGCTTGATGCAGAATATAATTTATAACCACTTCGTTATCGAAAATACCATGCAGGTATGTTCCCCAGGTTTTGGCATTCAGAAAATACCCTTCTGTCCGGTCGTTTGATAACTGGCAAAGGTTGAAAGGAATATCAGAGACCGATTCTCCCATGTGAATTTCATAGCCTTTACATTCCTGAGCGTGGTTTAAAAATCTGAAAGAACGCTGTACAGTTGTTTTTTCTGCTGTCAATGTCGTTGTTATAGGTAATAAGGATAATCCGGGTATCCATTCAATATCGCCTTCGATGTGCAGTGGATCATGAATTTCAGTGCCCATTAGCTGGTATCCGCCACAAATACCGTATACAGATCTTTGTGCAGCCTGGGCATTTAATATTGCCTTAGCCATTCCCGAATGACGTAAGTATTGCATATCAGAAATGGTATTCTTTGTGCCCGGAATAATTACAATATCTGCTTTTTCAACATCAGAAGGATTGGCAGCATAGTATAAATGGACATCAGGTATTCTTTCCAGATAATTAAAATCGGTGAAGTTGGACATGTGTCTTAACAACACTATTGCAATGTTAATCTTATTATCTTTTGCAAGTTGTTGTTTTGAATCTATAACTACTGAATCTTCATCGTCAATAAAAATATCACGAAACCAGGGAATTATGCCTACGACAGGTATTCCGGTAAGGTCCTCAATAATTTTTTTCCCATCGCTGAAAAGAGCAATATCACCTCTGAATTTATTAATTATAATGCCTTTAATGAGTTTTCGTTCCTTTTCGGGCAATAACTGAATGGTACCATACACGCTGGCAAAAACACCCCCACGGTCAATATCGGCTATCAGATAAACTGAGGCATCAGTTTCAATAGCTACACGCATGTTTGCAATGTCTTTGTCCCAAAGATTTATTTCCGAAATACTTCCGGCTCCTTCTATAACTATTGGATTGAATTGTCCACTGAGTCTGTAATAGGCATTTATAGCCTCTGAAAAGAGCCAGTCCCGATCGGTTTTAAGGAAATAGTCAGAGGCCGATTTGTTTCCCAGCGGTTTTCCGTTTAAAACCACTTGCGATGTCATATAACTGGTGGGTTTTAATAAAACAGGATTCATATCTGAATTACAATCAATGCTGCATGCTTCAGCTTGCATGGCTTGTGCACGACCAATTTCAAGACCATCTGGCGTAACGTAACTATTGAGTGACATGTTTTGTGCCTTAAAAGGTGCAGGATGATAACCATCTTGTTTGAATATCCGGCAAAAGGCTGCATTGATAATACTTTTCCCAACATCTGAACCAGTACCAACGAACATAATAGGTCGCAATTTATTCATATATAATATTTTATTTTTTAATGTCTGATGGAGATCGTATGTAACATATTAATTTTTAATTGCATATGCCCGGTTCATTTGTTTATATGATGGACAGACTCTAAAATAGTAATACAAAGGTAATATAAAACCTGCGGAAAAAACATTCGATTTTTCTGAAGTCAGTTTACTGATGAATCCGGAAAGTTGTTTTACCGCGGTTAAACAAAAGATAAGTCAGTCATTTTATTTATACATTATATTGAAGGGCAATCAATTAAATATTTTTTTGATAGTTCAATGAAATTTCTATACTTTTACTTCTTTTTTAAGCTTGAAAATCAACTTGAGTTTATTAAATGATGAGAAGTTTTATTTTGGTAAAATAATATTAATAAGATGAATGACAATCTTAATATATTAATTATAAACAAAACGGATAACAGGTTTTAAATTTATGATAAATAATATTTATAACATTGGGGTTGATATAGGATCAACAACTATTAAATGTGTCGTTACTGATTCTGACGGTGAAGTAATTTACAAATCATATAAAAGACATAATGCACAATTAACATTAGCTGTTTCAACTTTTCTGGAAGATTTAATCAGTGCAAAAGGGAATCTTAATGTTTACATTGCATTTACCGGTTCAGGGGCAGTAGGTCTAACACAACGAACCAAGCTCACTTTTGTACAGGAAGTAGTTGCCGCTTCAGAATGTGTCAGAAATTTATATCCTGATGCGAGAACATTATTAGATATTGGCGGAGAAGATGCCAAATTGGTTTTATTTGAAAAAGATAAAAGTCCAGATATCAGGATGAATGGAAGTTGCGCCGGCGGTACCGGAGCATTTATTGATCAGATGGCCACATTGATGAATATATCAATTGGGGAAATGAATGAAATGGCTATCCGGTCAACAAGCATATATCCAATTGCTTCCCGCTGTGCTGTGTTTGCAAAGACTGATGTTCAGAATCTGCTGAGTCGTAAAGTACCAGCTGAAGATATTGCTGCATCATTATTTTATGCAGTAGGGGTTCAGGTTGTTAATTCATTAGCCCGGGGCAGTATGATTCGTCCGCAGATTATCTTTTGCGGCGGACCTCTGAAATATATAAGTTGCTTGAGGAATACATTTGTTAATATATTAAAACTAAAAGAGAGTGATGTGATTTTTCCTGAAGATGCTGAGTTGTTCACAGCTAAGGGCGCTTCGTTAATTGCCAGGGCAAAATCAGGCGTGATGAGTCTGAGTGATATTCAAAACCATATTAAGAGTTATCTGAACAGAGATTCAAGCAGTTCATCATTATTAAAACCATTATTTTTTGAAGATCAGATTGATCTTGATTCATACCTGATTAATAAGATAATTAAAACGGAAACAGCTGTTGTCAAAAATAATGAAGCTTGTTATCTGGGAATTGATTCCGGATCCACAACAACTAAAATTGTTATTATCAATCAGGAAGGACAATTCTTGTATCGTTTCTATGGAGGAAATAATGGAAATCCTTTGGATTCAGTGATTCACGGGTTGTCTATTTTCGAAGAACAACTGAAGAACGAAGCAAAAACGGTGCGATTTGTTCAATCGGCTGTTACCGGATATGGTGAGGATCTGATTCGTTCCGCCCTGGGAATTGATCATGGGATTGTGGAAACAATGGCACATTATGTGGCTGCCAAAAAAATCGAACCTAAAGTTTCTTTTATCCTTGACATTGGGGGACAGGATATCAAAGCTATATTCATTGAAAATAATTCTATTCAGAATATTGAAATTAACGAAGCCTGTTCTTCCGGCTGCGGGTCCTTTATTGAAGGATTTGCACACTCATTAAATATTAATGTTAAAGAATTTGCACAGATGGCATGTGCATCAGAGAAACCATATGATTTGGGTTCAAGATGTACGGTGTTTATGAACTCTAAAGTTAAACAGGCATTAAAGGATGGCGCTTCAAGAGCTGATATTTCAGCAGGTTTAGCCTATTCAGTGATCAATAACTGTCTTTATAAGGTTCTTAAAATCAGTAATATTGAAAAGATTGGAGAATATGTGGTAGTTCAGGGTGGAACATTTAAAAATCCTGCTGTGCTTAAAGCTCTCGAAGTCGTTTCCGGTAAAACTGTTGTTGTTTCTGATAAACCGGAATTGATGGGAGCATACGGGGCTGCTTTATATGCAATTGAGAAAAACGATCCTGAAAAACCCGGTACTTTTTCTTTATCTTCAATTTATAATTCAAAAAATTATACTACCAAATATAATCATTGCAAAGGTTGCACCAATCAATGTCAGATTACAGTTTTTAAATTTCCTAATGGCAATACGTGTTTCTCCGGTAACAAGTGTGAAAAAACGGTTAGCAATAATCTGAAAAGTTTAACCAAAGGCGCAAATTTTTTTGAATTCAAAAAAGATTTATTATTCAACAGACCTTCTGTAAAAGATCAGAATCCTATCGCGAGAATTGGCATTCCAAGGATCTTAAATATATATGAAAATTTTCCATTCTGGAATGCGTTGTTTATCGAATCAGGTTTTGAAGTTGTTTTATCAGATGAAAGTACAAACGCATTATATCGGAAAGGACATGGCTCTATCATGTCTGATAGCATTTGCTATCCTGCAAAAATTGCGCATGGACATGTTATAAATCTGGTCGAAAAAAAGGTAGATCGTATTTTTTATCCAATGGTTGTATTTGAACAAAATGATTTTGCGAAAGCTGATAATAGTTTTAATTGTCCGATCGTTTCTTCCTATGCGGAAGTATTAAAGAGTTCAATTGATACAGAAGATAGGTATAATATTCCTTTTGATTCTCCTGCAATCAACCTGGCAGATACTGATCTGATGAGAAAAGCCAGTTATAAATACTTATCATCATTAGGCGTTTCCAGGTCAAGGATTAATAAAGCGTTTGATACCGCGGTTGATGTTCAAAAAAATTATAAGAAATTACTGATAGAAAAAAATAAATCAATATATGAGGAAGCATGCAGAAATAATAGTTCTGTTATGTTGCTTGCTACACATTCTTATCATTCCGATCAGCTGATACACCAGAAGATATCGCATATTCTGTCTGATATGGGAGTATCTGTTATTAGTGAAGAAATAGCTGTTACTGATCAGTTAACCGGATTTGATCAATTTTCAACCATTTCACAATGGGCTTCTATTAATAAAGTACTTCAGGCAGCTTATTGGGTATCTCAACAAAAAGAGAATGTTGAATTTATTCATTTAAATTCTTTTGGTTGTGGACCCGATACATTAATAATGGATGAAATAAATAACCTTTTAAAACGAAATAACAAAACCTATACGTTAATTCGTATAGATGAAATTTCAAGTCCGGGTTCTATAAGGTTGCGTTTACGCTCATTGGTTGAATCTATTAAGATAAGGAATCAGAATAAAGTTAATAATAAAGAAGTCATTGAGAAAACGCCTGCGACAAAATATCTGGAAGAAGACAGACAAAAAACAATATTAATTCCATGGTTCGCCGAATTCTATTCTCCTTTTATTCCCGCTTTGGCAAAATTAGCAGGTTATAATGTTGTCAATCTTCCTCCTTCCGATCAGCAATCAATTGAATATGGGATTAAATACGCCAATAATGAAGTTTGTTATCCTGCTCTGTTGATTGTTGGTGATATAGTGAAAGCATTAAAGAGCGGTAATTATGATAATAAGAATATTGCAGTTGCTATGGCGCAGACTGGAGGCCAATGCAGATTTACCAATTATCTCTCGTTAATAAAAATGGCTCTGAAAAGCTCCGGATTCAGTGATGTTCCTGTTATTTCTATAGCATCAGCAAGTGATACATATAATGAACAGCCCGGATTTAAAATTAACTGGAAAAATTTAATAGTAACAACTTTTAATACGTTATTGTATGCTGAAGCGATTTCCCGTTTATATTATGGAACTGTAAGCAGAGAGATAGAAAAAGGATCTTCAGATCGTTTGAAAGAGAAATATACTGATGCAGCTATGAATTTTATCGTCGGGAGAAGAATAAACGAACTTCCTGTTTTATTGAGTAAAGCTGTAAAAGAATTTAATGCCATTCCGGTTAGAGACGATAATATACCTGTGGTTGGTATTGTCGGAGAGATATATATTAAATTAAATGCATTCGGACAATATAATATCACAAACTGGCTCATCTCTCAGAATGTTGAAGTAGTAGTAGCGCCACTTTCGACTTTTTTCCTTCAATCATTGATTAATTCCAGAGAAAATCAGAAAGAATTCATTACTCCCAAAGGGATCATGAGTCATTTGTCATTTTTTACTGAGGTACTTGAGTATTATTATATCAACAAATTTGAGAAAGTATTAAAAGATTTCAGATTTTACCGGCCTCAGAGTGATATTAAAGAGGAAGCATTGTTGGCTTCAAAAATTGTGAGTCTTGTTAATCAATATGGAGAAGGATGGTTGATTCCGGGTGAAGTGGCTTCGTTTGCCAATATGGGTATTAATAATGTCCTTTGCTTGCAGCCATTTGGATGTTTAGCTAACCAGATCATCGGTAAGGGAGTTGAAAACAGAATTAAAAAATTACATCCTGATATGAATCTTTTATTCCTCGATTTTGATCAGGGAACCAGTGAACTTAATATTATAAACCGATTGTATTTTTTAATTAAAAATGCTTCTTTGCAGGTAGCAGGTGAATAATGAAAATAACTGCATTAATTTTTGATTTGGGAGGAGTGGTTTTTAATTTCTCATTTGATAATACTTTTGACATTTGGTCTGTTGAGACTGGGAAGAATGCAGACGAGTTAAAAAGAAGGTTTAATTTTTCCGATAGTAATTTTGAAAAGTTTGAGCGCAGCGACATTACACGCATGCAGTTTATTGACAGTATTTCTAAACAACTGGATTTCAAATTTGACTTTAAAACATTTGAGAAAGGATGGAATTCCATTTATATGGAATCCATTCAGGATATGGATCAATTGTTAATGGATCTTAAAAAACAATTTAGACTTGTTGCCTTGACAAATACCAATGAGATACATGCAGAAGTTTGGAAGAAAAAATATAAAGATATTTTACAGCACTTTGAAAAAGTTTTTTGTTCCTATGAGATTCGTACCAGAAAACCCGAAACAAAAGCATTTCAAGTAGTTTTAAATTATTTGAACCTTTCACCGAACGAAACAATTTTTCTTGATGATAAAGAAGAATTTATTAATGGTGCAAAACAACTTGGTATCAATACGATTTTAGTGACTTCGTTTAATCAAATGTTACAAGAATTAAAGGAATATAACGTACCAAAAAGTCTTGCAGAATAATTTCCATATTATTTAATCTCCTTCACCTGGTGATGCAACAGCTTCATCCATAAATTGAAAATTATGTGTATAGGGTTATTTCTTTTGTCAGTTTATAATTTATACTTTAAGAAAAATCTTATTTTTATAGCAATAAAACAATGCAATCCAGCACGTTCCGGTGTATACAATGCCATCAACTAACATTTTCAGGGTTTCAGGCATCAGATTAATGAACCCCTGAAAGAAAAAATCTTTGATACAATGCATTCCCAACATTGATTGCATGAGGTAACTTAAAATTGAATTCATACCTATTACCACGAAGAAAAAAGACCAGGTTGTTTTTCCCCAGGCATCAATAATAAGATAAAAAATAGACAGAAACACGAGACTCCAGCCCCCTGCAAACAATACAAATGAACTTGTCCAAAGTTTTTTGTTGATGGGAAAAAAGATATCCCATAATAATCCAAGAAGAATAAAAGTTATACCAATAATGCCCATCGTTATTCCCTTTTTCAATTTCGACCATTCAGCAAAATCGGTTTTCAGAAAATGTCCGGTTAATACA
>Ga0182030_10013580_pt1 | contig 16182 bp, 10 predicted proteins | sample 812S3MmetaG_FD_121299 | JGI IMG/M metagenome (GOLD analysis project Ga0182030, IMG submission 121299) | Permafrost microbial communities from Stordalen Mire, Sweden - 812S3M metaG (Illumina Assembly) | ecosystem: Environmental > Terrestrial > Soil > Wetlands > Permafrost | place: Sweden...
ATAGTAATATAAATAGATTTAGAATAGTATTATTATTTATAGTTTATACAAATATATATAGAAATTACAATACTATTTTTATTTTTATTTATATATTTAATTAATAATTAGATGATATAATCTTAATTTTTAAATCTATATTTTTAAATTCTTAAATTTTGAATTTTCAATTTAAAATATTTAAATTCTTAATTGGCCGTTTGGTCATTATTATCAACGGGAACTTCACTTCCAACAGCTCACAGCTAGCTCAAGTGAAACGAAACTTATTGGGTGTCTTTACGAAGCAGCCACTTGGAAGCCGCCTCTATAGATGGCACATGAATTGTAGCAAATCCTCAGCTGACTATATGACATGGAGTGACCCAAGGGAGATTTAGCCCTAGTTCTAAAGGCGGGAATCGTCCAAGTTGCCCCGCCTCGACATCCTCCATATAGCTGACCAATGATAGCTAACATTCTAACTTTGAGATTCGTTCAGCCCAACCACTATGCAGGCATTCGGTGCTAAGCTTTGTGGCGTCTTGATCATTTGTTAAACATGTTTCACAGAAATCTATTATCAGATCACGCCTTGTGGCGTTTCGCGAATTTCACTACGCTTCTTTCGCTTCCATTGGTAGATTGAACAAGCCAAGCTGAAATGATGAAATCCATTCAACTCACCGAGAATCATCCTACACTCCAAGCATGATTCTTCTCAAAGTCATTGCTCATTTTTTGCTTTCATTAGTACGCCAAAGACGCCAGGCTGAATTCTCAAGCCATTGTGCTCTCTTTGCCGGCCTGGTTGGATCAAATGATGCCAAAGCTGAATGCTTGTTGTGACGCCTCAAGTCGTTTATCATCGATCCATGCGGTTGCGTGATCATTACTACAGTCTCAGTGAGCTATTGGTTTGCATCTTCTATAAGACTTGACCGATTTCCCTCAAGTGAAGAAGTTCTCAATTGCCCAATCTTGAAAAGCTCAAACACTTCGACTTAATCTTCTCTTTAAAAAATTCGAGAAATCACTTCAAACTCTTCATCATGGTGGTTGTATACTTCTTCTCAGGCCCTCACTACATCAAATACACTCGTGGAGAAACTGGCGCAGGTACTCTTGACACTCCCACTCCACTCCCAATCAGCGACTGGAAATTTCCCAAACTCCCAAACAGTGACACTGTCTTTGGAGCCAATGGTGTCGATGCGGCACTTTACAGCGGGAGGAAAACCTACTTCTTCAGCGGAAAATTCTATGTTCGATTGACCATCGACACTCCCGGCTCTCTCGGTAGTGTGGACCCCGGCTATCCAAGACCAATTTCAGACTGGGGCTGGCACCAGAACTTCGGAGCTAATGGGATTGATGCTGCTTTGTGGAGTGGCCCTGTCAACTACTTCTTCAGCGGCAAGGATTACATTCGAGTCACCCGTGGCCAAAGCGATTTCGGAAACGGTGGTGATCCTGGGTATCCCAAGACGATTGCCAATGGATGGGGATGGCCTGCCCCTTTTTCGAATAAAGTGAAAGGTGCACTTCCTAGTGGTCAGAAAATATACGCCTTCTCAGGCAATGAGTATATTCGCGTCAGTCGAGGCATCGAACTCGCCGGTTTCATCGATCCGGGATATCCTGGGAAGAATGCAGCTGGTTCATGGGGCTTCCCGAAAGGATTTGCTGCTAATGGTGTTGACGCTGCACTTTACAGCGGCGGTGATCTAGAGCCTGAGCCATCTGGTGGACTCCAGAGTAATGTTAACTACTGGCTCGGCAGCGGCGGGTCTAACCTGACTGGACTCTCGGTCACAGTCCACATCGACAACGACCTGATCAGCACCACGGATGGGTTTAGTCTCCAGCTAAATGCGATCTCCGAATACGTTCCTAATGCTCATCAAGCTGTTGTCCAGCAGCTCGTGATCTACAACCCTGCCAACACGACAAGCCTCGTTGCACGGCTATTTTTCTACGGTGACCCACCTGTAAACAATCACTTCGGAGTAGTCCTCGACGCAAGCACAACTCTTGGAACACTCCCCGCAAACAGCCACGTCGCAGCCGGCTCCTCCTTCACATTTACCCCAATATTTAATACAGACGACAATGACAAGCTTACGGGTTCCAAGTTCACCTACACGCCGGCCAAAGGAGCCGCTTCCACAGTAACTGTCGACGTCAACTCAGTCAACTGGGCAAGTACGGGACAGAAAGCAGGCCCCGCAAATGAGGCTCCAATTAACGCTCTTACTCTGGATATTGTCGCCGACTACTCGACCAGTACCCATACAGGCGATGCTTTCTTCACCGAAGGCCAAGGCTCCATTACCTATTCGGCTACGCAGCCTTTGACGGCAAGCACTGGAATACCTAGTTTCTCCAATATCACGAGCATCACATCTGAGCAAGCAAATACGATATACGCGGGTCTACCTGCGAATAGGCCGATCGATGTGTCTCAACTCTGGGGTACAACGCCTCCTGTGCCAGTCGATCTCGAGGATGTTTCGAAACCGAAACTGGTGTCACAAGTCCTCAGGCTTGCGGCTCCCAGCTCTTAGGGATGTGGCTAAAACGGAGTCTTGCTGAGTTGTAAGTCTAGTCCACGTACTGCTATATTTCATCGTGATCGAGGCTGTACAACTTCATTGTTCCAAACGTGCTAGAACTTAGCTAACTAATCTCCAAAGCTCATACGGCTTACCTGCAGTGACTTTATGGAAGGAGGTATGGCTAGCAGTGGCGTAGATTCTAGTGGTCCTTGACATCGAAAACGTTTCAACGACTTGCGTTTGCGTATTCGTGAAAAGAACCGCCCAAAGATCTCTCATATTTCAATGCTAGAATCGCTGCTAGACTTGTCCTGTGAAGTTTATTGACTAAGATAAAGAAGAGGCAACTAATCAAGAGCTCTGACTTACATCGTCATTTTCAATCAACCCTTCGTTCATACCAAATCTCAGCCTTCAAGGATTTCTCATGCCGCCATTAGAAACGCTTCTATTAAAATAAATTATCTCACCTAGACTGACGTAGTCTGTAAGACTGATTAAGCATTTTGTGCAAGCCACACTCATACACTCCTTGAATGAACGAGAAATTGCCCCTAGGCACCTCGGTGAGGTTTTATTTGCTTTGGCGTCGGTGGATTGTTTTTGTGACAGGAGTAAAGTACCACCCCTGAAAATCAAATCCATTCCACTAAAAGGAACAGCGGGAACCCAAAAGATTAGGGAAGAGAACCTCTGACAATGACCATTATTCGAACCACAATAATAAGAATAGCAGATGGAAGCTATCAACAGCTGCACCTCTTCTTACTGTGCCAATGACACTCCTTGGTGCAAACCGAAGCTTTCTGTGGGTTATCCAAGGCTTTTTCGGCCACCTTAAGAGGATAAACCAGAACCACGTATGCTTTTCCATATTTGTTGACTGCTTCTGCTACATCACCGCTGCGTACGAAGCAGGTTACTAGATACAGAGAAGTGTATGCTTGTATAAAACATGTATTATCAGATTTCGTTCGGTCAAGTGTGAATGATTCAACTAACCTCCCATTCAAGGATTATTCGATGATCATTCTTCAGAGGAGCTGACAAGCGCTCAGTAATGGATATCGGAGGTTGACACATAAAATCTTTCTTCAGAACAAAATCCAGAAAGAGATTTGTCTTGTTGGCTCCAGGCTTGAATTCTTTAGTATGTTGGGGGAGGATACTGTTCTAGAAAGCAGACCAGGGAGGCGTTCTAAATGTTCATACATTCTGCTTCAGACTATTGCTATTAGAAAAACCCTTCCAGTTGCCAGATTTGATAGAAAAATACTGTACAAACCACGCCTGCCTGCACCACGGAGCTGTAATTGAAACGCATACACAAAATCGTTGGCTAGCCCTAACCGTGTATCCACTACCTCGTCGGCAGGGGTTTTGGTGAACGTTTTTCTTGGGGCTGTGTGATGACATGATGTACCAGTTCAAATAGTTCCTCATAACTTTTGAAGCCATCTAAGGCGGCTGTGGATAAGGTCGAAAGTATACTAATAATGGAAAGGAGCGATAGAAGCTTCATTACGTTACAAGTGCCTGAGGGAAATGGAAGATGGAAGTGATAAATGTAAAGATGAAGTTGGTTGTAGATGATGAAATGAGCCCAGGATGCAAGATAGAACAATAAGTTACCCAAAGTATGCGATGAGGTTGCAGACTACAAAACCCATCTGTAGCATAGTGCAACATCTTAAAGCGTTTGAAACCCCCCCAAGGATGGTTCAGTATCTTAGGGAACAAAGATGATAGGGAATCCACAGGAAAACGTCCGGCATCTTGGTCATGGGGCACTCAATCCTCCTAGCTCGCGTGCCACAACGCTCGAAGACCCATAGGGGATTGCCCTTCCCATACAATCGTCCACTAGTACCCCTCGCAGCAGAACGCAAGACAGACCAAAAAGGTGGTACGAGAGTGCTCGACATGCCAACTTGCTAGCAGAAGAAATATGGGCGCGTCATGAATATTATATAGGTTTGATTAAGCTTTACTTCATTCTTTGAGCAAATTCATGCAAAAAACCTCTTTTGACCTTGTACATTGGTCCTCAAAGCATAGCTTGACGAGTGTTCTCACAACATTGCAGAATATCATTCATGCTACATGGCCTCTTTATACTCTACACTGCATAATTATCCGAGTACAGCAGGCTCCATGGCAACAAATGCGACACCATCTCTAAATGCTTTCATTATAGCAATCATCCCTATGAATTACTAGTTAGGTGGTAGGTACCAAGAACTTCTGTATAGACAGCCCTGTTGTTTCGTTGCCAGAATCTCCCTTTTGAATTGGTCAGCTGTGCTTATCATGGGACCTTTACTTCATTAAGACACTCTATCTTACATTCTCGTCCTCCACTTGTTCTTGATTCCTGCTAGAATCGACACTTCCAGAATCTTGCCTGGAACCGGCGGTTGCTAGATTCATTCCTTTGAGCTCTATATCCACTACAAAGGTTGGTTTGCCTTGTAATATTTTCCTTCTCAAAGTAACATAAAGATAATCTTTCATATGTGGTAATTGCCACATCATTCTATCTGGTACTTCTTTCCAGGGTCTCGACGCGCCAGATATTGGGTCAGGCCTGTATAACTTGGCAATGTCCTTTGCTGTTTCATCTGGTAATAATTGGATAATATTCGCAGAAAGGCACTCCGGCTCTGGCATAGATTTTAGCAGAATAGCCCAACTCTCGGGATCGGAGCCTTTGAAGGTCACTGCAGTGATAACTTCATCCCCGACAATGAAGACTCCGGAATAATCATCACCTATGGGGTCTTTACGCCATTCGTCGGCTTGCAACTGTTTTATACGATGTACTTCAAATGGAGCTATTCCATGTGCTAGGAGTCCACCATATTGAAGGCTCCATGAGACCCAACGAGGACCTGAATATTTTAAACCGCGCTCCTGGCGGAAATAAACGCTTTCTTGGACAAAAGGCTCTAATTCGTCTCCTTCCCAAATATGCATAACCCCCATTTGGTGCGGATGATATCTGACGCGATAGTCTCCACCCTCCGATGAATCCTTGAAGTGAAGAACCAACATCTGATTGCTCTTTCCAATGTCATGACAATCCAAAACACCCAGGTACTCTCTCTCCCCATCAACAATTCCGGTGCACTTGGTAGAAATCTGCAGATTAATCCCCTTGTTTGTCGAGGTGAATGAGACACTTTCCCGGTCTTTGCATCTCACAATCGTCCCAGATTGTTGGAAAACTTCCGGCGATGATGCAAGAAGTCCTGCATACATCACCCCCCGGTATTTCCACCCTGAAAAAGGATCGGCCGGGACATGAGGCCTCCATGCAAAAATGGTGGGATCATCTGAGCTTTTCATGATTTCCTCTTGTAGTCTGATGAAAGAGTTTCTCCCCTCGCCGTAAAGCATTGGCATGTTAACATTGAATATACCCATCAGACAGTAAGCGGTATCTTCTACCCTTGTCGTCTTCCGCATCGAGGCCCATGACATTCTTTGAGCGACACTGAAGCGTTCTAGCCCAGACTGATTGCACCGCAATGCGTCTATATGTATGTTTGTGGCTACTGAAACAAGCTCGCGAAGACTCGACTTCGTTCCAATCTCCTGCCAGTTGCTGTCGAAGAAGATTAAGCTAGACGGCGCCAGCAGTTCCTGCAAGGTCCACCCTCTAGTAAACCACCGGCTGTCGACAAAAGAGTTTTCCAGTATTTGAGATCCTTCTTCCCCAACTACATCAGCTAAGTAGGCATAGCACACCATCGCTTCTTGATACCACCGGTACATTGAGTTAATAGCCTCAGACAACTCAGAACTGCTGGTTTTGTCGATGCAGCAGGTATCGATCCAAGCATATTTGAGACCATCAGAGGTAGCTATCTCGCAGCAACGTTTAATTTTGTCGAAGCCGGTTTTCAGTTTGGCATCGGAACCTTGTATGTCCTGGTAGGATACCTCTTCATTTCCCCAGGTGTGAGAAAGTATAGCGTAGGGTGGGACCTCATTGCTCATAGTCTCAATGAGTTGCAGAGTTCTGGTGTTGAGAAGACGCATTGTGGGCTAGATTGTATAGGTCGAGGTCGGATCTTGTATCGGGCTTCTTCAGCTTTGAACTCGTCCAAGCCTGGTCACATGACCTTGTGCAACGTCCTAACATCCCATCTTGACATTCTCAGCCCATAACCAAATATAGATGGGGACCCCAACACATATATCATGCTTTAATAAGATTATCTAGCCACATTTCCTCTCCGGGCCCTCCTCCCTCGCACTGTTACACAACGATGGAAAACACTCATGTGGCAAGCCATGGAATGTATCAAGCACCAAGACTTATCTTAAGGAGCGGAAGTACTTGTAAGCAAGCACCTCTAATCACGCTTGATCATGCTTGAGAGGGATTTAGAGTAAGCTGCGAAGGCCGCAAGTGAATCTTCCAAACTTCCACCTGTACCTTCCACCACCCGTTGAAGGCGAACCTGTTCGCATGGTAGGGTCAGGATCCGTTCATGCCGTCATGATCGGGTTCTTCGACTTTCTCTCAACATCCAAGCAAAGAATCATAAGGCGCCCATCTCGCGCTCTATCTCTGAATAACAGCACTCCCCCCAACTATTTCATCTCCAAATCAACAACCTCAACACCCAAAATTCATAACCCTCTTCACATAATGTGCAGGTACACTCAACTTCAGCATATTCTTTGCGGCTGCAAATCCTACATTGTGACTAGACCTTGCGCAAAGTCCAAGCGTAACGGATATAGCTGTGTTTTCGATCCTCGGGAGGTCAATTTTGGAAAGATGGACGTGACTGAGAGATGCGGATTCTGTCATGACGTTTCAGAGGACGAATATTTCGCGACGTATGGCAGAGAGGTCCAGGTATTAGAGCAGGCTGTGCTGAGGTGGAAATACCAGGGGGGTCATTCGAGATCTCCAGGAGCTGGGGCTCCGTGAAGAGGGGCGTAGGTAGATGGCCCATAAATAAGGGCCAACGGTGAGAGTGTGACGGGAACGGCTTGTGATAAACGAGGCTTGGACAGAACAGCGAATTAATTATCAAAGTGGTTGGTTGATTGATCATACATTACAGCTTCATAGCTTGTTGGGATGATACAAGCTCTAAATATCTTCCGTCTATGGCTGTTGAAACCTTCTAACCAAACTCCTTCATATGCATATATAACAATAAATATATCAGACTGTATGCATGATAGTGGTTTCCAACACCATTTATACGCGTTCAGCATACTTTGTAACACATTGCTCGACCTTCCCTAGCAGAACTTTCTTCCTCTCTTCGCTACACCAACTGCCCTCAATAGCACAATCAGCAATATACTTCCAGTCCTTCAGAGACAAACCGAAGGAATCTTGAACCGCACAATAATTATCCAAAATATAGCCACCGAAGTACGCTGGATCATCAGAATTGATACTGAATCTCACTCCTTCATCCAAGAACTTTCTTATTGGGAGTTCCGCCACCTTAGTAATACACCTCAGCCTCACATTACTCAATGGGCACAAAGTGACCAGTATCTTCGCCTGTGCAACTCTCGTCAAGAGCACTGCATCATCAACAAGGCGTATGCCATGGTCGATCCTCTCCACATTGCAGATATCCAACGCCTTAGATATATAAGAAGAATCACCTTCCTCCCCCGCATGCGCCGTCCTCCGTATACCAGCATCCTTCGCAGACGCATATACCTCCCTGAATATCTCGGGCGGAAATCCAACTTCACTACTATCCAATCCGATTCCCGCGACCGTGCCATTAGAGAAATGTCCAAGCGCAACAGCCTCCTGATATGTAACATCGGCATCCGTCTCCGACAAATGTCTCAAGAAACACAATATCAATTTTGACGTCAACCCATAGTCCTTCTCCGCTCTTTTTTGTGCAGCGGTAAGCCCCTCCACTACTGTCTTATATGCAACCCCCCTATGTGTATGCGCCTGCGGATCAAAGAATATCTCCGCATGATGAACCCCATCGAGGTGTGCGCGAGTGAAATATTCGTATGCGAGAGATTCAAAATCAGACGCGGTGATGAGAACACTCATTCCAATAAAATAATAATGGAGGAAGTCGTTGAGAGAAGTGAAACGCTCATAGCGAGATTCGAGAGCTGAGGGAGATGCGAAAGAGGGATCAATGTCGGCGTCGGGGAGGGGGACGTTATTGACTTTCGCAAGACGAAAGAGGAGGTCGGGAGAAAGTGACCCTTCAATGTGGAGGTGGTGTTCGCACTTTGGGAGGTCGTGGAGGAATTGGTGGATGGGTGATTTGCACATTTTGTTGGACGGCCGGTATAACAACTAAAAGTATAATTTGAGAGACTTAGAATAATATAACATTAAAAGATGCTAAATTTTCAGAATGCGAAGCTCTTCCTAATTGAAATGAATATGTTTTGAAATGGACTGAAAGTGATTGATAGGCCCCAGACACAAATTATGGGAATGAAATTGTCTGAATGCCCAGTATGAATGGAAAGAATGATTGAGAGAGTAATATAAAGTTTGCGTAGCAGAGATAAAAAGAAATATACCCCTAGTATGTTATTCTGCTACGGTCGGTTGTTGTCGGTCAATTGACAAAGAAAATGAAGATATTTCAAGTTGGCAGAATAATTAAGAGGCGGTGAGGTCTAGAAACGATGGACCACGGCGCCTTCCGAGATACCCTACGCAGGTACGGTGGTAGAGCAGGTATCATGCTTGTCCATATTTGCATTTGGATGAATATTCGATCTCAACGTCTCACGGGAACGTCGTCTATATCGAGCACAGACTGTCTCACTCTGGATACCTGCCGCGGGAACCTACATAATCTCGTCCACCTCTAGGATGTCCCTTGGTGGTTACTTCGGTCTTATTCCACGTGATTGATATTCATGCGAAGAATCTATTTTCTCCCGTTTGGTCCCGCGCCGAAGCATTTGAGGGTAGGTTTGCGAATCGGATCTCAAGACTATTTTCGTCTTCGGCCCACCAAGTGATTTGCGACGAAGGATCGCGGACACCCATCCGAATCTAGGACAAAGTAACATTGTTTGATAAACTTGTTTCCTTTGACGGCGAGTCTCATGTTGTGCGGGCCGCAGACATAGTAGGATTTCTTCAACTTTGGCTGGATATTAGGTCTAAACTCCGTATCCGGGCAACACCCCGCCATTATGGCTGGCTAGACCCCTTCCCTTCAGAGCTGTCACGTTTCATATTTGCCATGCGGGATTCCCATACCTAGCAAGGACTCGATCGACGAAGTGGAGACCATCGACTGTGGACCTTCCAATCTTAGATCTGTTTCGCGCGAAGAAATTTATATCTGAAGAGAATTCCAGGATCATGGTTCCTTAGATGCACGCATCTCAGATTTTCCTTAGACATATAATTGATGGATCACTTCAGGGGTTGTGCTATTCGGTAACCTTTCCGGAGCGATGAAGAGGCTCAGAGCGGTTCCCAAAGCTTGGGCAGGCTTGATCAGATCGGCGTTTGTGGGTTTCTGACGTTGGGCTCAGGATCCAAGATCGCTCCAGAAAAGATTTTGTAAGGACCCTTGTATCAGCGCATCACGCCAATCCAGGCTGTGCACACCATCAATTGACCAACAGGAATTCGAATCAACGGATATGATCCCCATACTGGAGGGACGTCCGGATTTTAAGGCCAAAGATTCGTCATGTCCAGACTCTAACGAATTTGATCATCGTCACAATTCGAGTTCGCATGGCCGACGGCGCAGTGAGTCAAGATTTTCTGACTAGAAACAAGGAAAATATGTTATTCTAGGTGGTCCCGCTTGCTCCCGCAGCCCGAAAATAATTATTTGAGCAGTCAACCGCGTTTGCCTCCAAAACTCACAAGCCCAATCTCGAAACCACCTATATTTCTTCTTTCTAGAGATTCGTCACGTTGTTTCGACTCGTTTCAATTTTCCATTTAAGCAAAACTTTGATCTGTATTTACACTTAGAAGCAACTCATCCCCGAGGTATTCTCCTGATTTATCCGCTGAAATTGAAGTTCAAGCTATTCAAGGCAAATGCAGAAAAACCTCGGCCTTGATCCGAGAATTTTTCATGTTTCAAAACGACTTGTTCATTTTAGTTAGTCCTTGGCGCCCTCCCTTGATAGGACAACCTTATTGTGATATAGTCCATGTGGGGATCTCCCGAATTCCGGAAACGTTCTTATAGAGCTTAGCTAGCTTTATGCTTTGCTCTGGCCCAGCACCCACGTTTCCTCGGCCATACCGAAAGCCATTTTAAGAAGTATTGAACTATCTGATATCATGCTTTATTATTCTATGTAGCCGGGTGACCTTTTTTCACTGCGGAGGCCTCATGAAACAAGGGGATCTTCGTCCTCTTCTGCCGCTGGATTCATAACCTTCCATATACAAATTCGAACCGGTGAGCGTCTATCCGCGATCGTCTTAAAGCCCAGTGATAACATAATTACTACTATATTATATCTGGGAGGTCGACACTGTAGCTGCTCCATCGATCCGTGGTTCATAATTCGGCAACCAACTATCAGACATCGTTTGTAGCGGTTTCACACTAATCAGAAGTTTGTATACGCGTCGTCCCCGGATTTTTCAATTCGAAGCCAAGTGCCACGCTATTGTAGGGTGCCGATGTAGTGGGAAATATTGGTAGGCTAAGGACCTGGAACAAACTGCATGGGGTGGGGAATTTCCGACTGGACTCGACTGTTCATGCCTGCTGTAATTTCAACGCAATTCAAAAGAAACAAGATTGTGATCTCGTGCTCTTGTCAGATGTGCAGAGATAATTTATAGAGTTCCATGCGGCAAAATTGGTGTTTTTACCATTACTTTGAGCCTGCGGTACAATACACGTCGTGAGATTGATATAGGGGTTTCACCGCCTTTGTGAGTAGGGGAAAGATCTTAGTGGTTCGCGGCAGTCGGGTCGGCCGGTAAGGGCCCAAGGGGAGGCGACTGCAGGAAAATGCATCGTCCCATCGAATAAGCAAAAGCGAAGTGAGAAGTGAGCCATATGGCTTTTTTGTCTTCCCGCTGGACAAAATCTCCGGACGTTTTGCAGAGGTATCTTAGCGACTTGGTCAGCCCCACACAGCAAGTTCATCCCGTCGGAACTTTCCATTTATCTGTTCTTCAAGAACACGTTTGAGCAAGCCCATAACACCCATGCACATCCTGATGCGCAAGAGCACGTAATGCTCCACCATGTTATTCATCGTTGCTATGCGGATTCTCCGGCAGCCACGGCTAACTCGATTGGTTGTTCACAAAAAGCAAAAAACATGAAACACCATTTGACGTTCGTCAACTTCCTTATTGGGGTACGTGGGATCCCCTGGACAGGCTGGACCTCTAGAAAGTTAGACGACAGCGGCGCCTTAGAGTCGATCAATGCTTGTTGTTCTTTCCCTGCCCCCATACACCTGTCAGGGTCGCTCTGAAAACCTTAGTTGACGGCAGCCTTGCATACATTGTCATGCATTCTCGGCCTGTCTGGCACTGCTGATCTTGTAAAAGAAATGCCGTCGCAACACCGTCCCAAAGTACCCTAGTAATATCGCTTCGATTCACCCGTCCACTGTGAAGACCTTATGTGGCAAGGATTGCAGGTACCACCTCTTATCCGATCACCATTATTCCCAGTACCAGCATTTGAACCCCCCCCGAAGCTAGGATTGGAAGCGGAATCGCCTATTAAATCTCCTTCAAGTAAAGCCATGAGGCAGCATTGTTCAATATATTCCACTTGCTGCCGCCGCGAATCGAAATCAACCATCCACAATCGCACACGTGCCATTGCATATTCTGAGGTGCAGTCGAGACTTACGATTATACCGGACCATTGCAATCAGAAGACACCAACTTCTCCTCGATATCATATCCACACGTTTGCTTCCTCGCTGAAGAGAAGGAAGGGAAAAGTCCCTGAGCCTGTTCTGTTTTCTTCTGGCCTATCACCGGGCCGAGCTCTTCGGTAACATCGTCCGGAAGTAGGCTTGATTCAGAAACCACATATGCAGTGAACGTCGCAGGAACGCACATACCACGCCACGTCCCGAGAACAGCTGCAGGTGCTCACACAACAGCCAGTGGGTACTGACAGCGTTGTTTGTGAAACAAAAGTCCCGGTACGTTTTTAATCTATTTGAGTAACTACCCCTACATTCTAGAGTGTTTGAGGCGGCTCATTAGTACCGAGCTTGCCTGCCTGTCCACGAGATTCTACAAGCGCACAGCAATGCACAACATATCCCGGTGTATGACAAAAGTCTTCTACCGACCCGACAACCACAATAGGGCCATACTCGAAGTCAATGTACCACGAATTAGTAACTCATGATAAACCTTGCATGGTTCTGGCCCATCCTTCACGAACCCAGCCCAAAGTAAAAGTTGTCTAGGCCTCATCAGTGTGTCCTGGCATTGCTTTTGCAAGACCCTTCCCTGTCAATAGTCGTCCACCTCGAGCAAGTCAAATGCTAGGATCAAACATCGCCATCGCTACTTGAATAAAGTAGACATGGATATTCGGAAACCTGGCCAAAATCGTCAAAGTCAACATCATTTCATCGAACTATATCTTTAATGCTTATTATACCACGCCTGGCAAAAGATTACTCCAGCTTTCTCAATCAGCCTTAAAGCGGAGGGCTAATGCTTGCACTTCCGTCATATACCCTCCAAGTCCCTCCCGCGCCACCGAAAATCCCCCCTCACACAAATTCTCATTCTTCAATTTTCGGCATTTTTCCTTTCCTCGACCTATCTTTACCGCACCAATAATGCTTCCTTCGCACACCCCCATATACTACTCTTCAACCAACGATAGCCACTCTCAACGCACCTGGCTGATGAATACTCTGTCACAGATTAAAGAACATTAGGGTACGGATCAGCTGCCGATGTTGAGAGCCTTGTCTTCGCTGTACAGTGGGGTAATTTCTAGCCCGACAATATCGCAGACCTGCATCGGAACTTAGCAGCCCTGAAGGTTACACGCACTGTTACCCGGCAGCGGCGTCGCGCATCTATAGATCCCTGATCAAAGATACCCGTTAGATTATTCTTCTCGAAGAATTCGTCTCTTGACTTACACAAACTTTATTCGTTACCAAAATCTCCAGGATCGCCTTCGCATCATATCTGCCAATCACAGGTATTTTCTCGACTCTTTCATCTCTCGCATATTTGGCAAGACTGGAGAATATCGCTAGTGAAATGAGGCTGGAGCTGTAAACTTTCACGTCCACTCCTGCGACCCTTTATCTCTGACCATCTTTACTGGTTGGGATTTGGATAAAACCGCCTGCATCGGAACTTTATTATGGCGGGGTCATCGCATCACGCTTACTCGAGGTCACCTGTACCTTCTTCAAACTCCTATGATTCTTCCTCAGTATCATCCGCTGCGTCGCCACGACCCCACGGAGTCTATGAAGGGGGTCTTATGGGCGCCTCCCCTCGACCCGTGAGCGGACAGCACCTTCCCAGCATCAATATGACTTCAGGACTACCCTCAGGTCAAAGCCCTTTCCATCATTCTTACAGCTCTGCTACAACCTCTCCAGGACCACCTGGTATGGAGTCAATGGCTTCAAATGACTCCTCCAGTGGGACCCCAGGTCCATCCGGGAGCCAGATGTCATCTGCGAACATGCAAGCACAGAAAAGAGCATATCGACAAAGAAGAAAGGACCCTAGTTGTGATGCTTGTAGGGAAAGAAAAGTGAAGTGTGATGCGACAGAGACCACCAGCTGTTCTGAATGTTCTAGTCGCAACGTCAAATGTCAATTCACCAAGGAAACGAATAGAAGAATGTCTTCAATCAAGCAGGTCCAAGATTTAGAGAAACAAATTTCCCAAGTGAGGAGGGAGAATGCCCAATTGCGCTCAATGATGAACTTAAGGGAGGGACAGATGGATGTGGATAGTGAAGGACCCGAGCAACCTCCATTACGCCTCCCAGAGATCGGCTCACTTCCAAAAAGAAGGCAAAGACCTCCACCACCGCACGATCTCTCGAGAGTACGGTCGAACATTCGAAACTATGGTCGCGGCATCTTCAAACCGCCTGCACCTTATCGTCAGATAGGCACCCAAGCACATTTCAGTCCTCCCCAACCGGACCTTCCCCCAAAACACATAGCAGATCATCTGCTTAGTTCCTATTACGCATCATTGCATATGATCATTCCCATTCTCCACTGGCCAACTTTTGAGCAAGAGTACGTTGCTGTGTACAAAGCTGGTTCTCTGCACGGAGTACCACCTGTTTGGTCTTCACTCTTCTTCGCAGTTTTAGCAGTTGGTGTCCTCTTCAGTACCGAGCCCAGTATCAATCGACCGCACCAAGGAAAGGAATTTATTGAGACTTCCCGCCGGTTGATAGACTTATGGAACGACGAGTTTGTTATTGACCACGCGCGAGCCGCTATTTTGACGAGCATATTCCTGACCGAGATGAATCTGAAGTCTGCCGCATGGACCTGGCTAGCTTCCGCGGTTAGAATATCCCAGGATATTGGCCTACATGCTGAGACCGGTCCCTGGCCCATGATCGAAGGTGAAATGCGCCGCAGGGTTTGGTGGGGAATATATGTCTGGGATCGGCACATGTCCCTCGAACTTGGGCGACCTCTCTTGATTGAAGATGCAGACTGCGATGTTAGTCTCCCAGCTGCGATTGATGATCATTACATCCACGATGCCGGGATGTTGGTCCCTAACGGCGTCTCACCCCTTACCAACTTCATCCTTCCGATCATTCATGTCGTACGCGCCGTTTCCCAGCTCATTAAAACTCTGAAATCGCCTATAATTTCACCATCCACACTGTCAACCTTCGATACCCACTTCTCCTCTTGCATGACCGCCTTCCCGCCCTCTTGCCAACTAACCGCAAACGAACCTCTCGACCCTCGAATGCTAGCACCAGTCTGCCACCTCATGAATGCGCGCTTGATCCTGCATCGCCATAATCTTACGACTTCCTGTCCTCCTGAGATACGAGCCAATGCTGTCGAACAATGTATACGTGCTGCTCTCGACGCTACGAACCTGCTCGCTCGAGCCATGGCCTCCTCCGCCCAATCAAATACTCCGACGCCGCCCTTTGGTCTCACTGCAAATGCAATGACTTGCACGCATATTTGGAGATGTACTCTGTTCCTCCTATTCGCTGGTCAGTTTGACGCTGCCCTTACTTGTATTCGAGCTTCAGCGAGCGTTGGAACATTGAGGGATGTTAATGTGGCATGCGGGCGTAACATTGCATTCTTCCTGGGTGTATTAATCGAAAAGCGGAGAGCTGGTGGCCTAGTAGGGAGTCCAGGATACCGAGGCGAGCGAGAGTTGGATGAAGAGGTCATGGCGTACGTATCAGGGGATCTGCAGGCAAGCACGGAGAACAGCTGGGTATGGGCCGGCAGTGAAACAGGGATGAACATTGGCGGTGGCAGTGCGGTTGGTGGTCCAAGTCCTACTTTGATGGGCGTTGGACGCGAGGAAGGCACCACCGTGCTAACGGATGTTGAGGCCCGAGACTGGGGTGGATGGGAAAGAGTTGAATACTTGGTTGGCATACTCGCTCGAGAACAGGGCGGATTCAATCAACCTATACCTTCGCGTGG
>Ga0182030_10013583_pt1 | contig 16181 bp, 15 predicted proteins | sample 812S3MmetaG_FD_121299 | JGI IMG/M metagenome (GOLD analysis project Ga0182030, IMG submission 121299) | Permafrost microbial communities from Stordalen Mire, Sweden - 812S3M metaG (Illumina Assembly) | ecosystem: Environmental > Terrestrial > Soil > Wetlands > Permafrost | place: Sweden...
CAGCGACGAAGCGCTGCTGGTTCACATCAGCGCCGTCTATGCGGAGAATCGTGGGGCCTACGGCTGGCCGCGTATCTGGCGGCAACTGCGCAGGCAGGGCATTCGCGTGGGCAAGCTGCGCGTGCAGCGGCTGATGCAGCAGCACGGCATTCAGGCTCGCGGCAAGCGGCGTTTCCGCGTGACCACCACCGCCAGCCGGCACGATTTACCGGTTGCACCGAACCGGCTCGATCGTAACTTCGCCGTGGCCGCGCCCAACCAGGCGTGGGTTGGCGACTTCACGTATGTCGCCACCGGAGAAGGGTGGTTGTTTCTGGCTGTGGTGATCGACTTATTCAGTCGCAAGGTGGTGGGCTGGTCGATGCGGCCCGACATGCATCGCGATCTGGTCATCGACGCTCTCAGCATGGCTTGGCTGGGGCGCAATCCAGGCAAGCAGGCAGGGTTGATCTTCCACAGCGACCGGGGCAGTCAGTATGCCAGCGAGGACTACGCAAAGATGCTTGAACACTGCTCCATCACACCTTCGATGAGCCGCAAGGGCAACTGCTGGGATAACGCCTGCTCGGAGACGCTATTCGGCTCACTCAAGGTGGAGCGGTTGCACGGCAAGCATTTTGAGACCATCCGGCAGGCCAAGGATGAGATCATCGCCTGGCTGCTCTGGTATAACCAAACACGCATGCACTCGACGCTGAATTACCTCAGCCCCAACGAGTATGAGCAAGACTGCAAGCAGGCAACCGCGAAGATCGCTGCATGAAAGTTGGCGGCGACAGAAGCAGGCTGTGGAAATGACGGCTTATGGAAAGCCCGGAAAACGATGAAACTGTTTTCCGCCCTTCCCACAAACCTTGGAAATCGATCAAACCGATTCCCACATTCCCACCGCACCACCACTACTACGAGGAGGAATATCTCCTCAAACCGGTCCGCTAAGAGATACGCATTCTGAGGGCAAGGTCAGTATTCGTCGCTGGAATCGGCCGCTCCGGTGCCTTGACTGGTGATGGCTGATTGGAAGACTGCTGCCGGTTTGGTGTACTAGATGGCTGGGAAGGCGTCCCTTGGCCAACCTTGATGGTCGTCAATTCGTTGGAGCCGAAGATTTTCCTCCAGATACTCATGGGCTCTCCATATGCCAGAACATCAAAAAGCTTATCAGGCGCGGCGAGGGTGTTGCGGATGAGAGCCCAATTCTCGCGTAGGTGCCTTTCAGCCGGACTGCTTAGCAAATCCCCACTCTTCCGTGCCGGGAGCAAGCTGCAACCGGAGAGCCCCGATTTTGATAGCAAACAGTATCTCCCCGGTCGCTTTATAGTCGAAGGCTAGGACAAGCTTCCAGTCTCGCGGGGCGAACACGGTGACTGGTCCAGCATACCTGCTCAGGGTTTCGATCGTGCTGTGAGGGGCGGCTTCAACCTTGTGCGAGCCTCCTGACAAGTTAGCCTTTTCCACCAGCAAGTGTTGTAGTCCATGCTGCGTTTGATTTGGATATATAAGCCCCATGCAGGTGCGTGAGGAATGGTCCCGCAGGACTGGTTTGTCAGAGAGGATCGCCTGTACGGTGGGAGTCTCAATGCTGCTAAGCGATGCTCGTTTGTTCTCTGGAATTCGCGCTGCAACTATGCAGTAATTGTCCCACCTTCCCACGGCGAGAATCCCTTCCTGTCTGTCGGCGTGCCGAAAGGTGGAGAATCTTTCCATCGATCCCGCTTGATCGGAGTAGAAGGGAATAGGCAATGTTAGGGAAGCGGAAGACAGAAGCTTAGTTTTCCCCTTAGTTGGTCCTGAAGGCTTTCCCCCCGCCTCCGCAGTAAATTGTCTTAGCTCATCCTTCCAGACGCCATTGAGCATCACCGCTGTTGGCGAGTACCGCTCCTCAACGCAATACAGCACTCCGAGCCAAGGCGACTCGCTGTCTTCAAGGATGACCTTCTCAGTGCACATCAGCTTTGGAACGGGCTCTCCAGGCCGGGCGCGGAATCCTGGGCTAACGCCGGGAACTATGCCGATGGGCATTGCCAACTGGCCGCTAGTCAGTCGGAGTTGGAATAATGCCGCATCGTAGTTCGTCACATTCTTTGAGTCACCTGTCTTCGCAATAACTAGAACGTAACGAAACCCGAATTCGGGGCACCAAGTGACCAACGACCCTGCGTCGGGCACAACGATAGAGGGACATTGAACCCAACCCAACTCCGGTTCGGGCTTGAAAAACCTGCTCAAAAGTGCCATGCGTCTTCCTCTCAAGAATCACAATGAGGGCGTCCTTATCTGGGCGCTCAGTGCGAGTTCAGTTCGTGCAATGGAAGTGACAAACCGCGCTTCCCACAGCACCGCGCTTCCTACAGCATCACGGCTAAACAACAAACAACCTGATCGTTTGCACAAAATACCGGGCAACTACGAAATTTGCCCTTATCGGGGCTGCTCGCTTCTATTTCTGTTGTCCATTACTTCGGGCGTGAGCGCTCCGCCGCCATTCTTTGAAGAGACCGAAGGCCCCGCTGATATCGTCTCCCTCCGACCCCATCACTTGTCCGAGTGCTCGCAAATAGGTCGGGTCCTTATGCATCTCGTCATCACGCTTCTTAGCTCGCTCGCTGCTCCTTTCCATCAGTTCCCAATCCATCTCCGTGAGTAGTTCGATTTCTCCGGAGTGACTTGCACGATCACCGCCGACCTTTACCTCAGCCTCTCCATGCTGGCGCCGAACGTTGTCCAAGAGGGCGCGTTGAGCAAAATAATTGCAGGCGCGTTCTTTGGAAATAAAGCCCTTGTGAAAGAGGTAAAACACGGAGGCGATAAATGCCACTGCGAGAAGAAGTGGGACGGTCAACCATGGATTGTCGTTGGTGAAATGATTATTGGGCACAAGGAAAAAGGATGCTCCGCACGCCAGGAGCGCCACCGAAGCAAGAATCGCACGCGGCCTGAAGCGTTCGACAATAAAGGATTTTCTATACTCTTCCGACTGGCACTTCTCGCACAGCCATCCGCCCTGAGAGCCGATCGGCTTCCACGTCCAGACTGTCCCGGTGGCTTGGCCATATTCGTTACGCGCTGTTTCGCCAGACAGGCTCACAACGGCAAACCTGAATTCGTCACATTGGCCTTCTGCTCGGCACTTGACACATTTGGCTTGCATGGCCACCTCTCGGCCCATCATTATAGTGGACGCGCAGACCCTTTCTTGAGACGCGCGCGGGTCAAATGATCGAAACGGTAGGGCTCGGAAATAGGCGAGAAGCAACCGATCCCCATCTAGGAGAAAATGGACGAAAATGAGATCCCACACGGGAGCCAACCCACATCGTAGTGTTACCGCGCGGGCCGTGAAAACAGACGTCCCCACCATGTCCGTGAGGTCTTTGAGTTTTTCACGCTAACGCCCATGGTCTCCAAAAAAACCGGCGACCCGCGAAACTCGGCGACACGGCTGGGCCAATCCTTGTGATGGGTCGCCTCAGCAATGCTCTCTGGGCTCTCGCCCGACTGTACTAAACTTATGATCAAAGCAGTCTCTCCCTCTACATAAGTAGCGTCCCACCCTTGCGCTACGCGCAGGTTCAGAACCTGATGCATCCGGTCTGTCACCGAGACAAATTCACTCATGGCTCCTCCATCGTTGTACTATGCTCCCCATCAAACCGGCCCGGAAACAATCACAGCCCCGTTCCTACCTTGGAATCCTTAGTTGGAAATAGGCTGCCATCGGTTCTTCTTATGGCATTTGCATTGCCACCCGTGTTTTGGCGCAAGCTTAAGAATCCTCTCTTTGTCGCCCGGTATGCTTTTGTGATCGGGAGACGCCTTCGCTAACATCGGAGTTTCTGAGGATAGCTTTCCCATTACCGTCGCTCCTCCTCCTGTCAGCCAGCCCATTAGGTCACTGTCCGTAACGCAAATTGTATCTACGCCGAGTGTATAAACTATTCCACATTCGGCGCAGCGAAGGCTGACGTAGGCGTTGCCACGTGAGCCGCCAAACAGCCTATTCCAGAGACTCATAATTGAGGCCTTTCTTCAAAGCATGAAATCTATGACTCGCCCGCTCAAGTAGAACAAAATGAGGTCGTCATATCCGGGCGCTCAGCGCGAGTTTAGCTCGTGCAAGGGTAGTGACAAACCATACTCGCCGAGTTCCATCGCCTGTTGCGCGTTCCCCAACAGGAACATCATCAAACCCTTGTAACCGGCTACCTTGTCCCGCATTAAACGTTCATCCGCATACTCCAGAGCGGCGAACCTGATGCCAAACATGCCAATCGCGTACGGCACATAGCCGGGATCGCCACCCTTTGCGAGAGCAGTCTTCAGTGCGGCATCTAATTTTTTCGAGTTGCAACCATCATCCGCAAGGATGTTTTTCATGTTTGTCCGAACGGTACTGAGTCCCAGCAGGATGTCGCCGTGATGAACGAGACATTCGCTACCGAGAACGCGCCCGTCTTGCTGGCCAACACGCTCCCGCACGGCCTTCCTAGCGTGGTAATCGTAGTTTCCGGTGATGCCTTCGTCTCCAGAATTGAATAGAAACATTCCGTAGGACACACTACTGCCGGAAGGGGCCATAAAATCTCCTTAACCGGGGGACGCAATGAGTGTACTGCCCCCCAAGCTTTGCAATAACAATCCTTTGAATAAACTGAGCGTACCGGCCAAGTCGGATTCCGGCCTTTTCAAAGACATCACTCTCAGGGCTCGGGCCATTTGCGGTTATTGTTTGGCACCTGCCGCTATCAATAATGCTCTGACATCGTCGTGTTTCCCCGAGATTGCCGCACTGAGCGCAGTCACACCGTCATTCGCCTTGGCATTTACGTCGGCTCCATGGGCGAGTAACGCATGCGCCAAGTCAAGATAGCCATAATGAGATGCCAATATCAATGTTACCGAACCGTCATTTGCCTTGGCATTGACATCGGCCCCTTTAGCGATCAGCGCCTGCACCTCATCAACGTAGTCGTTAAGTGCGGCCCGTCTTAGGGCAGTCCAGCCATCGTTATCCTTCTCGTTGATGTTGGCACCCGCTTGGATCAGCACTTTTAAAACCGCAGGTTTATAGGCTTCGCAGGCGTACATCAAAGCAGTTTCGCCTTTCTCATTCCTAGCGTTGACATCAGCCCCTTTAGCAAGAAGCGACTGCACAACATCAAGGTATCCCTTCCAAGATGCCCATATTAGTGCAGTCCAGTCACCGTTCGACTTGGCATCGACATCGGCTCCATGGCCAATAAGGGCTTGTACCACTTCATTGTGGCCGTTCGATGAAGCCTCAATCAATGCAGTGTCTCCATCGTCCTTCCGCTTGGCATTGACGCTGACCCCCGCAGCCAGCAGAGCCTCTACACGGGGCAGATCGCCTTTCCCAGCCGCAGCGACTAGGTCCTCCCCTTTCGGCTTCTCTCCTACAAGGCCAGCAAGATGCTTCTTAATGCTTTGCGTTGCATCCTCCGTGGCTTTATAGAGGTTTCCCCCTAAGCCCCACGCATCGTCGTTATACCAGATCAGCGATTTGGACTGCGTATCCAGAAGCAGGATGCGAATGTCTTCGACACCGTATGGGATAGGAATGACGCCACTCTGAATGAAGACCGCACTTCTTCCCGAGGCGATAACCACAACCTCGAATCGCGCTCCGGATATTAAGCGGAACCTCTTGGCCAAATACGCTGCGGTAGATCGCCGGAGGGTCTCGCTTACCTTGTTGCGTTCATCTTGTGTGGGCACCCTGGATTTCCCGCCAAACTCATACTTGCCGGGAGTGCTCGTGGTTACTGGTTCCGTGAACACGTCCATCTGGTTCACGACAAGCAAAGAGATACTTTGTACTTGGATCTGTGTGCGTGCTTCGCTCAAGGTATAGTCTTTTAGAGTTCCCCCGGCCCTGTGCAAGGCCTCCAGTATTTCCTCCGCTTTGCCTGTTGACGCTGGGAGCATAACGCTACTAGCGCCGGGAACTTGGGCGGCTATGATCTGCGGTGCTGAGAAAGGCGCAAGCGTCGTGAGCACAATTACGAACATTGCAGCCCGGCTACGGGCATTCAACTGAATCATAAAACCTCCTTAAGCGGGGTCCCAATGGCTACGAAGACCCGGCTCCACCGTTTAACGGCGATCAAGGTCGAGTGCGGTAATCTCTGCCGAAGCCTCAGGTGACTCCGGTGGTGCGGCGGAGTTCGCCTTTGCAAATTCGAGCATTCTATAGCCGGCGATGGCAATCGCAATATCTCCTAGAAGCGAACAGATTAATCCATATCGAATACTGAATTGACCTATTTGCGTATCTCCGAATGTTAGTGGCTTGAAATTCGCCCAATAAACTGCACAGACAATCACGACAACAAGGGTGACCAAGATACCAGTGCCAAGAAAGGCTGCCGCAGCCTTCCTTTCTGTTGCAGGAGTTCGCGGCTTATAGAAGGAGGTTCCCAATGAAAAAATCAAGCCGAGTACGACCAGCAGCAAACTGTAACCCAAAGCGGGCCCGCCGGGGGTCGTTTCTGTCCCGCCGAACAGCAACCTCTTGCCATGAAGGAGCATATCGAACAGCTCGCCGCCGTTGAGATCGGCTTGCCCAATAGTGCCGGATAGGCCGTAACCTAGTGATAGGGAGGGAGGGCCGCTCACCCACGGCAAGAAAAACGCTACTAGCGCCATGGCCGAACCGATCCGGCAAATCATCCTGCCTCGTTGGCTACGAAATGACATCTCTGAACTCCTCAAGCTGAATTTGAATCCGAGATACGATTTCAACCGATCGATCTGGCTTGGGCACCTGCCTCGCGTTCACTGAGTCTTCCTCTTTGTCCCGAAAAGAATGTCGAATTGGTCCGCAAGTCCGTCTGCTGTCACTTGCGTCGCGCTCCCAAGTGTTTTGCCGTACCCCTCCAAGGACACGCTCCACAGCACCATTTTCGCCTGCGTATCCAAAAAGAGAATTCGCACTGCTTCAATTCCATAAGGATTAAAACCATCTATGATCCGAACCTCTCCCGGATGCTGGGCCCCGGCAAGGATCATGACCACCTCATACTGCGCTCCGTCCACTACGCGGAACCGTTTGTTAAGGTAATCGAAGGCCGCCTTCTTCACAGTCTTCGTTACCTCGTCTTGCTCATCCTGCTTAAGCGCCCTATCCTTCCCACCAAATCCGAAGTATCCCGGTTGACTGTCCGTAACGGGCTCTGAAAAGACGGTCATATGATTCAGTACAAGGAGTGAAACATCTTGCAACTTGACCTGTCCGCTGTTCGGACTCAGCTTGTAGTCCTTGAAGTTCTCTCCCTGCTTCCGCAAAACCGCCAGCGTTTCGGACGCCGCCCTAACCGATTTCGGAGGTACAAAGGTCAACGGTTCCACGACCCTAGCTGGCGCTGAAGGCGTCTGTACTACGTTGGTGGCTGCCGGACGCTGCTTTCCAGACTTACACCCGGCCAAACCGTAGAGCATCGCCAATACCACCATTGCGTGAAGCAGTCTGGTCTGCAAGAAGGGGCGAGCATTGAACAGAATCACAAGAACTCCTTCCAGTGGAAAACGGGACAAATCGAAAGCATTCTAGTGCGGCGGCGGTGAAGCCTCGCAGCGCCAGTAGATCAACGCAATGAGGGCCCAGAGCCACACTTTAATTCTTCACCCTCGTCAGATGCGCGAACTCGGGGTGCTTCCACATGCCCTCAGTCGGTCCATCAAGCGACCCATCGCTTTTTACGGCAAAGGTGGCCTTTGCCCCACCCTCGCAGGCTAGCGTGACTTTTCCGCCGCCTTCGTTGTAGGTGCAATCCGACCAAACTGATTCGCCGCAGTTTGTTTGGAATTGGCCGCACGAGACAAGAGAGAGGTCAGCGCCAGTGCTGTTCGTGAGCCTCGTGTCGCCGTAATTCGCTACCTGATTGGGGTAAACGACGCCGGCTACGCCATTAATCTCCCTAGCCTGTCCGCCGCTACGGAATTTGATCATATCTCCCGCAGAAGTCACATAGGTTCTGCCTGAAACGCCGCAACCGGAGAGGAGGATTGCCGCGGCGGCAAAAAGCATTGAGAACAAAAGCAAATGAAGGAAGCGCATGACCAATCTCCTTGTTTCTTGAACGCCACCATTACGGTTGCGCTCGAAAGCTGTTTCTGTGAATTCAGACAAGCATCCTCTCAGTTGCCAACTGGAAGGGGGTAGGTTGCACCCTGAAACACGATCTTCGCACCTGGGATTGCAATTGTTGGTGCCTTGAATAACCATGCGATGGCGTCATTATTCCCCTGTCTGCGTATCCCACAAAAAGGACATATCGCAGACCATTGCCCCTTCTTGTTAAGTTCCATAGAACCAGAGCCGATTTCACACCATTGCCCCTTCTGCGTGCCCGATATGCCAAAGGGTTCAAAAGAGGAGCCCTTGCCATCGATTAACTGCACGTCCCCCGTGGAAAGATCAAGTTTGCGCTGGACATTCGAAATGCTAAACTCGATAATCACAAAGGACTCCGAAGGGTCTAGCCTAAGCCAAACAGATTTCTGTTGCATCTGGAGTTGGTCGGGGCTAGTTATACCATTCGGTAATTGCAGTTGAACCGTCCATTGAGGCTCCCTAGTGACGGTGGCGCGAGTCAGCCGAAAAACAAGGGGCTTCCCGTTGGTCGAAATGGGATGCTCTTTCTGGGCAGACGCAGTTAGACCAAATAGCAAAGTGGCGGCCAAAAGGCAGCGCGATGCGGTTTTGGTGATCACCGCGAGAGTGGCGTAATGAACAATAGTCCGATGAGAGCGGCGGGCATTCCACAAGATCATAGGAATCTCCTTCGGAAGAAGAGGCCGGGGCGTTCAACATTGCGATGCGCGGCTGTTAGTTCGGCTATTTGACTTCGGTTAAATTGGCGAAAGCAGTCTCTCCCCACATTCCTTCTGCAGGGCCGGTCAGCGATCCATCTCTATTAATTGTGAATTCGGCCGTTACGCCGTGGTCGCATGTAATGGTCACCTTGTTTTGTTCCTGCTGATACTTGCACCAAGCTGTTGGATTCTGCCCGTTACCATCAAAGGCCACAGCTTGGTTCGCGTAAACGACGCCATAATTCCCGTTTCTCTCGGCCACGTCGCCGTCCTTCAAGAAGAACAGACGATCATGTTCCGAGGTTACGTACCGTTTGCCGACAAGCGATTCCGGCACTACAGGCAACGGTGCCGCGTTTTTATTCGTGCTCACTGCGGAGGGCATTGGCTTGTTGTCCGAAGACGCGTTCGCGGCGTTCAGTGCGTCCGTTGTCTTTGGGTCAAGGACGCCGGTGGCGGGCAGATTGTGGTCTGATTGAAACTTCTTGAGAGCCGCAATCGCTTTTGCTCCCATTACGCCATCCGCGGCCCCAGGCTGATAGCCCAGAGCCAAAAGGCGCTTTTGCGCTGCCTGAACTGTCGTCTTCGTGGGAGCGGCTGATGCTGCCGGGGCCGTTGCCGCTTGCCCATTGGTCGGTGTGCCTGTCAGCAACCAAACCGACACCGCCAAAACGCTCAGAAGTGAAACACGCTTCCCTACGCGGGATGCACTCCACAGGATCATAGTAATCTCCTTAACCGGGGTACGCACCGACTATACTGCCCTGCTCAAGTTTCGCAACTACAATCCTGTGAGAAATTATGGGCGCATTGGCTCGCACAATCGCCTCTTGGAAGACGACATTTCTAGTAGGCCAAGAGACTCAAGACGCCAAGGACTCCGCGTTGATCCGTTGCTCCAACTCGGCTATCGCCGCGACAACCTCGTCCACGGTGGGTATTGGGCCGAAGACCATGCCGGACATTGCTTCGTAGTCCCGCCGTAGTTCGGTGAGCATCCCATCGTGAGGAGTCAAGGCGAAGCTGCCGGGAACGGCAGAGGCGAGGTCAAGATCGGGTCGATTGAAGAACATCCGTGCATGGCGCACGCAGTCTTCGGCCATACCTAAATCTCTCGTAGCCTTCTGTCCAGTCTCCGATGCCAACAGTCGATAGACATCATAGTAGTGGCGCGAGACGCGCTGCCCTCCTCCCTTCAACTCGCCACGGCGGTCCCACCAGCGGCGCAGGCCATGCAGGATGATGACCTTATCCCAGAAGGTGCGACTGGGATCGACTGCGGTCACATTGCCGACCGCCAAATCAAGATTCGGAAGGTCGTCTGCAATGTACGGTTTCACAACCACTGGCGCATGAGGATCAAGAGCCGATTTCGCGCCCGATTCGATCTTGATGGCGCGACGGATGTAAGCATTTCCCTCTGCTGTCGCAGTGGGATACCAGAGCAGCAAGCTCTGGCGGTCGGGGTCATCGGGATCGGGTTCTACTCGCGCCCGATTAGGATTCAGGCTTGCCGCTTTGAGCGTCTGCTGCAAAAGCACGCTCAACCGCTCAAGCATCGGGCCTTGTATGTACTCTTGACAAGCTGCTTTGATGGTCTCCAGGCGAGCGTTACGCTTCTTGCCGCTCATAGCTTCCAGTTCCTCGAAGGTCGCGGCCTGTCCAATGTCTTCACGGAAGACGGTGATGTCGATGTCTTCGGAAAAGCGTTCAATCAAGCCATAGCCTTTCGATAGCGAGGTTCCGCCTTTGAAGAGCAAGCGTGGGCCGCCAGTCTCCAGTTCATTGAAGAGCGCGTCGAGCGTCCAACAGACCCAGAAGTCCTTTTCAATATTCTGTTCGGCGGTGCCAAGACGGGTGCTTGCTCCGACAAATAGGTCACGGCGATCCCTCTCACTCGCGGCCAGTACGGTTTGAAAACCCTCGGTCATCGGCTTCTCGAACCTCTCGCCTTCTTGATGCTAGAGGCGTGTGCCTGCAAGCGTCTGGAGGGCTTTGCTCTCTCTGTCGGCGGCGGCACCACAGCACTAACCTGCTGGAGCAGGTTGCGCACGATCACACGCATCCACTCCGGCATTGCCGACAGGCCGCTGCGCAAATCGTTCTGAATGGCCTGTCCATGATCGGGGTCTCTGAGGATGGAGACGAGGCGCTTGTGGAGGCTTCCGTCGTCGGACGGAAGCATGTCGCGCAGCCAATGGAGTGCCTGCACGAAGCGCATGGCGGGACGGCCTGCCCAGTAGAGACGGCTGGGCGCGGCGGCTTGGAAATCGAGGGTAAGGTTGCCGAGGGTAATGGGCCGCAGGCGACCATCGGTTAGAACGCCGATGCGCGCCGGGACAGCGTCAGTGAGCCCGAGGTCGTTGGCAGCGGTGAGGCCATCGACCACCACCCGAACCTTGCCCTTCCGGGCCAGCGCGTCGATCACGTCGCGCGGGTTTGGATAGGTACGCTTTCCGGTAAGGCGGTTATGTCGGGGGATGTCGTAGAAGCCACGCGCAATCCGTCGCAGGCTTTTGGAGGCAACTAGCCGGTGGAGGGCTTGATCGACCGCAGTGCGCGGCCCAAGGTCGGCGAAGTCCTCCGGGGTCCAGACGTGCGGCTGCGCAGAGGCGGAGGTTCGATCCCGGATGGCGGCTGGAATGCTGGACGCTTGAGTGGACATGGGCTACTCTTATGTCAGAAAAATGCACCAACCTTCTGACTTATTTAGTATAACGCAATGTCAGAAAAATGCAATAAACTTCTGACTACGATTGCTGTCTACTATCGCTCCCCACGAGCTCTCGCCGGATTATCATCCTGAGATGAGTGAATTCATGAAGTGTGCGATTTGCCACGAAGCGGGACATATTGTCGTCGCTCATAACCTCGGCATCGCGGTCCAGTGTGTCAGAGTCGCGGGCCGGCTGACCATCACTGATGTCCAGATGAGAGATCTCGATTCTCCCTCAAGAGCAAGTCTCGAAAAGTACATTTTCTTGGCGGGAGGGATTGCAGGTGAACAGTTCGTCTTGGGAGATTACGACCGCGAAGGGATGCAGGATGACCAGAACAAAATTACCCAGAGGGGCGGCGGACCAATCGACGACTATCTCCCGAAGGCGCTGTCAATTCTGGAGACGAGCAAATCCTGCATTGATCGAATCAGGCAGGCGATGACTCTCAATTGGGCAAGCGCGCGTGCAGAAGCGCAGGTTTCTTCCGATCCCGATTCTTATGAGGTTCTGTCGCGAGTGCAACTCATGCACATTTTGCAGGGTTGCTAGTGCGACAGATTGCATTCCGCCGTCGTCACCGATGCTCCATCTTGACTGTGACAGACGCTCGATTCACTTGGATTGCACCGTGACATGGACGGCCCTTGGCAATGGTGGGGTGCCGACACCGGCAACAAAGTTCTGTAGTGGATACCCCGAGCCCTCACCAGTCCAATAGAATTGCTTCCATCGACCATGCCGAACGACGAGCAAATCCTAGACTACATTCGCACGAATCCTGGGCAACGAGCGCGGGATATTGCTGCCGTCCTCGGTATAGACAAATCCGAACTGAACTCAACACTGTATGGCTCTTTGCGAGGCAAGGTCGTTCAAGATCGCGCTTACAAGTGGCGGGTAAAGGATATTGTTCAATCTACGCAACGCCCTTCAGCGGCGCCGACTGCACCCGACACTCAACTGGCAAAGCTATGCCGCTACTATCTCGAATGTCTGAGCCAAGACGATCAAGAAGGCGTTAGTGTCTTTGCATCGAGTTCATTTGGAGGCTTGGACTACGCGGAGTTCCAGGCACTCCCCCAGATGGTCGCAACCGAAGGCATGGACTTTGACGACGAGCCAGTCAAACGCTTTTTGAGGAAGCTCAAATCGGACCGAAACAGACCAGTCCCTCTTTTGGGATACCCAATTCAACTCACTCACATCCGATCCAAGAAGGGGTGGGAGGGCTTCGTAGTCCAACCGATCTTCTTATTCAAGTTGGAAAACGACTCTTCAAACAATTCAGAGTCACCAATGCTAGCCGATGAGCCGCCACAGATAAACTTCAAGGCACTGCGCTCGCTGATCGTGGGAGATGGAGGAAGCGGCGTTATTAACGAGGCGGTCGAACTGGCCGAAGAGCTTGGCTTGGACGAGGCAGGACTTGAATTGCCTGATATTGAAGAGCTGATCCTCCGGCTCCGAGAGATTCGACCTGACTGGAACTGGAAGGAGGATGCGAATCCTCTTGCATTGTCCACACACCCATCCGTTGCCGAACTGCTCGAACCCGGCATCTACAATCGTGCAGTTCTTCTATCCACAGAGGGTTCTCCATATACGAAAGGACTCGAGAGCGAATTAGCGAAGCTAAAAGCGATACCAGCAAGCCAATACGAAAGTACAGCTCTGGGAAGTTGGATCGGTTCTCAGCCAATCAAGACGGAAGCTCCCGAAATAAAGCCATTACTGGAGGTTCTCCCGCTTAACAGCGAACAACGCCAAGCCGTCCTGCAGGGGCTTCATAACCCACTCACACTCATCACCGGACCACCCGGTACAGGCAAATCACAGGTTGTAACTTCGCTTCTGATAAATGCCGCGTGGCAAGGAAAGACAGCCCTGTTCGCTAGCAAAAATAATAAGGCCGTCGATGTAGTCGAAATGCGAGTGAATTCTTTAGGCCCCCGACCGGTCTTGCTCCGGCTCGGCCCAAACCAATTTCAATCTAAGCTGGCTGAATACTTGGTTTCACTCTTGGCGGCTACATCTTCGATTGAAGATGAGCGGAGATACGCGGATCTTCTGGATTTACACGAAAAGGCTCGTCAACGATTTACAGTTCTTGACGCGCAGATGGTCCAGACGATAGCGCTGCGGAATGACGTTGACCGCCTGGAGCAAAGCGTCGAATCGATCAGGCAAAATCTCGGGCCGGTGCTTTTCAATTCGTTTCGTCATTTCGACCGGGAATCGGCTCTCGCAGCCATCCACGGTTTCGAGTTGAAGGTGCGAGATGCAACGAAAGATAAACAGCCGCTCCCCGCGCGAATCGTCTGGGGATTTATAAAGTCAAAACGCAACGATCGTCTTGCGGAAGCACTGTCCACATTGGAGCCGACAGCGCGGCAACTTGGCGTGGAGTTGCCATCGCCCGTACAAGATGACCAACTGGCGATTCGGGGCGAAAGCTGCATTGGACGGCTCTTAACGCGAATGGACGAGGCTACACAATCCAACGCTTATTTCTCGCTCTTGAGCAAGTTGAATACGGCGAAGACGCTGGAGGACATTTCTCACGAACACCATTCCGTTGTAGAGGAGATAGCAGACCTTTCAGATTCTCTTTGGTACGCGTGGCTAAGACTTCAACCAAAGAGAATGACTCCGGAAGATCGACGCTTGCTAAGCGAATACAGTTCGCTGCTCCAATTGATCATTTCGGCAAATGATGGACAGCGGCTAGGAAGCCAGATTTTTGCTCGCTATCACCAACTCTTTCCCAAGATTACGAAGATACTATCCTGCTGGGCCGTTACTTCGCTCGCTGCAAAAGGAAGAGTCCCATTCGACCCTCAGTTTTTCGACATTCTTATCATTGACGAAGCGAGTCAGTGCGATATCGCGTCAATACTCCCACTCTTATTCCGAGCAAAAAAGGTTGTGATTATAGGCGATCCCAAGCAGCTACGGCACATCAGCCGCGTGCCTATCGCTAAAGATCGTCAGCTATTACAGAATCACGGTCTAGCTGAGGGCAACGCTGCATGGGCGTACTCCGTAAACTCAGTGTTTGATCTTGCGAGAAGCCTCTGCCGCAGCGAGGATATCGTTGAATTACGCGACCACCACCGATCCCATTCAGACATCATTAGCTTCTCAAATGAACACTTTTACGAAGATCGTCTGAGGGTTGCGACGAATCACAATGAGCTGAAGTCACCGAGCAATGAAGAACCTGCGGTTCGTTGGATCGACGTGCGCGGAAGCTGCGTGCGTCCGGCGAACGGCGGAGCGATGAACGACGAGGAAGCTCGCGCGGTTGTTAAGGAGCTTGAAAGACTGGTACTTGGTGTTGGGTATTCAGGAAGTATTGGGGTAGTAACGCCGTTTCGTGCCCAGGCAAACCGAATCAACGATTTGATTTCTCAACAGCAGAGTTTGAATGCGAGGCTATCCCAAGCCAATTTTCTCGCCCAAACGGTAGATAGATTCCAGGGTGACGAGCGCGATTTGATGATTTTTTCTCCGGTCGTCTCTCTTGGTGTTCCTGACGGTGCGTTGATGTTTTTGCGTTCACGTCCGAACTTATTTAACGTGGCGATTACGAGGGCAAGGGCTGCTTTGATCGTTGTCGGAGATCGCCAATCATCCCTCGCTTGTGGTGTCGATTATTTGAAGGCGTTTGCAGTCTACACGGAGTCGCTTGGCCCAAAACCAGTACCAATAGAAGGGTCGCAGTATCCGCAAAGTGTGGAGTACCCCACGGTAGTTTTTCCCGACCGTGTATCGGATTGGGAAAAGGTGTTGTATCGAGTGCTTCACAAAGCGGGTTGCAAGCCTATGGCTCAGTACGATGTTGAGAAGTACACGCTCGATCTAGCCCTCGTGAATGGCGACCGAATGCTGGATATTGAGGTTGACGGAGAGAGGTACCATCGAAATTGGGATGGCGAATTATGTAGGCGCGATCAGATTAGGAATCAGAGGCTTTTTGAGTTGGGCTGGGATGTGATGCGCTTCTGGGTCTACCAAGTTAGAGACGACCTCGATGGTTGCGTTGAGCGAGTCCGCAGATGGGCGAATCAAGTTGAGAGTGAGTGAAAATCTGAGGGCGACGCGTTCGACAGAGAAATAGGCACGGATCACTCCAAAATGCCGGTTGAGGAAAGACGCGGTGCATAAGAGACTCCCCATTGACGACTTCAAATGAGCGGAACGTGAGTATGCAAGCGCCTTAAATGCCTGGCCCGGTGCCGGGCTAAAGCGGGCCGGTTCCGGCCCCAAAACACTCCAGGATGGTTCCATCCTGGCCTCACTGAGGGAAGTGGTGGTGCGGGCGGGGGGACTTGAACCCCCACGACCTGTTAGGGTCTGCGGATTTTCATACCACTTCGGCTTTCGCCGCACCGCCAACGGCGGCTTCGTGGTCTGGACTATCCCTTCACCATTCCCCGTATGAGGTTAGGTGCTGCCCGTCTAGTCTCTACACCTTCCCAGAAGTGATTCCGGGCTTGGCTCGGGATTGCCATTCAAGGTTTCCCCGACTTTGAGCAGTTCTACTCCGCCGGTTTCCCTGACGGGCACTCAATTTCCTTAAGTCCGCTGTGTCTGCCGATTTCACCACGCCCGCGTGATGTTTAC
>Ga0182030_10013586_pt1 | contig 16180 bp, 12 predicted proteins | sample 812S3MmetaG_FD_121299 | JGI IMG/M metagenome (GOLD analysis project Ga0182030, IMG submission 121299) | Permafrost microbial communities from Stordalen Mire, Sweden - 812S3M metaG (Illumina Assembly) | ecosystem: Environmental > Terrestrial > Soil > Wetlands > Permafrost | place: Sweden...
CAGGTAAAAGGCCCAGTCGCCGGTGCAATTGTAGAGCGCGATGGTTTTTTGCTGGCCGAAGACAAAACCCTTCACCGAGTAATCGCTGCGAAGGTGCTCATTCCATTGCGTCGGAATGATCCGGATCTTGCCGTCGCCGATGGCGCGAACCATCGGCTCGGTGTCATCGTCGCAGGGCCCCAAGGCGATGACAAATTCATCCACCAGCGGAAGAATGGACCGGATGGAGGCCACGAACGGGTAGCCCAGCTTCTGGCCGTTCCGCAAAAAGGTGAACCCGCTGACTTTCATGGGGCCAGTTTCGGGGTACGTGCGCCAAGATTCAAGTTTTGTTGGCGGGAAGGGAATGGGGATGGGTGGAAGCTTGGTTCATGAACCGGAAGATGGAGGTGGGCAAGTCGGAAGCCCGCCCTCACCCCAGCCCTCTCCCCCAGGAGAGGGAGACGTTGTTCCCGCGTTTTGACAATAGGGCAGCGATGGATTGGCGATGGTTCAAGGGTTCAATGGGGGAATGAATTGGGGAGAACGTGGAAAGACTGAAGGAGCTTCAACGATTTAACGTTGTAACGCTTCAACGAAAAATTCAGTCGCCGAGCAATTTCTTCAATTGCGCCCGGGCGGCATCTTCGCGCGAATTCACGGTTTTCTTCGCCAGCCAGTCGCGCTTGATGAATTCGAAATACTCGCAGAAGTTGCCCACGTGCTTTTCGAGCACCGGCTCGGCGCGGCGTTCCCGGCATTGCTGGGCCGCGCGCGGGTCATAGCAGGCGCAGTTCAGGCACACCCGGAGGTCGGCCCGGCATTTCATGCAGACCTCCCCGCGGCCCGGATTGCCATTCAAAATCCAGGGTTCGCCGCAATCATGGCAATGACGATTCATGTCAGTATTTTAATTCGGGCGCGACCGTTTGGGGAGCAAAGATTTGGCCTGAAAGGTTGGGACATGAGCGTTTCGTCAACGGGCTGATGGCGGCGCGGCGAACGGGGGACGGCTGACCGGCAGGTCAGCCCTACCTAACTGCCAGGCGCGGGCGCCGGAGTTTTCACGAACGGGACTTCCTCGGGTTTGAGCCGCCGGACGCCTCCCTTCACGACCACGTTGCCATCCGTGGTGACGGACAAACGGGGCCGCGAATTGAAATTGTCGAAGATATCGCGCGATACGGTCGCGCCATCGGCGCCAATGACCGCGTGGGTGAACGATTGCGCGCCCGTCTGCCAGAGCACGTGCAACTGGCTGAGGCGGTCGACCTGCTCCTCCGGCGAACTGAAGGAGACCAGCGAGCCCAATGGCGCCACCTTGTAAACCCGCGACTCGTCGCCGTTGCTGACCTGCACATACAGGCGCAACTGCTCGCGGAGGAAGTTCGCCTTGATCAGCGTGAACTTCCGGGGTTCGGGCGGGGCATTGCTGGACACCAAGACGCCAAAATCCTGCGACCACAATTCGCCGCCGTGGATCACGTCGAGGTGGATGGGCGAACTATCGACCGTCAACGACCATTGCTTGACGCGCATGGTGGCGGTGACCTTGTAACGGCCCGTGCGGCCCATTTGGAAATAGGGCTGCAAATCGACGTGCTTGATCGCGAGCTGCGACGATTCGAGGTCAAAGGGTTCCACCACCGGGACGTCGCTGATCTTGGCCACAATAAAACTCTCCTCGGATTCCACGTTGAAAGTGAGCCAGTCGGGTTCGGTGCCCAGGTGCAATTGCTGGCCGGAAGTGTTGGTGATCTTGACCGTCAGCCGGATGGCTTCATTCGGCAGGAACTGGTCCTGGTCGAGCGCCAGCTCCAGCTTGACCTGGGCCGAAGCGCGGACCAAGGTCACCAGGGTCAAAAGAGAAACAAGCAGCGTCTTCATGGGAGCCGATTAAACGTCGATGCCGTAGGCTTTGATCTTGTTGTAGAGCGTCTGGCGGCCGATGCCAAGGCGTTTGGCGGTTTCGAGCTTGTTGCCGCCGGTTTCCTTGAGCATCTGGATGATGGCGTTGCGTTCCACCCCCTCGAGCAGCGTAAAGCTGGTGTCATGCCCCTCGGTGGGCACGAACTTGATGTCGCTGATGGAGAGGTCGGTGACGTTGACTTCGGGGCCTTCGGACAACAGGACGGCGCGCTGAATTTCGTTCTGCAACTGGCGCACATTGCCCGGCCATTCGAAACTCGTAAGCCGCTCGACGGCCGGCGTGGTGAAGCCGCGCAAAGTGCGGTTGGCCTGGGCGGCAAAGCGCTTGAGGAAAGAATTCGCCAGCGGCATGATGTCGTCGCGCCGTTCGCGCAACGGCGGAAGGTGAACGGAAATGGCGCTGATCCGATAGAACAGATCCTCGCGCAGCTTGCCATCCTTGATGGCGTCCTCCGGCTTGCGGTTGGTGGCGGCGATGATGCGGCAGTTGATCTTGTAGCTGGTGGTGTCGCCGACGGGGCGCACTTCCTGGTCCTGCAGGACGCGCAGCAGCTTGCTCTGCGTGTCGATGGGCATTTCCGAAATTTCATCGAGGAAGAGGGTGCCGCCCTCGGCCTGCCGGAAGAGCCCCTGTCGATCCGAGTTGGCGCCGGTAAAGGCGCCCTTTTTGGAGCCGAACAATTCGCTTTCGATGAGTTCGCGCGGCAGCGCGGCGCAATTGATTTTGATGATGCGGTTTTTGGCGCGGGAACTGAGCGAATGGATGAGGTCGGCGATGACTTCCTTGCCGGTGCCGCTTTCGCCGGTGATCAGCAGGGTGACGTCGCTCGGGGCAACGCGTTCGATGGTGCGGACGACGGATTGCAGGGCGGAACTCTGGAAAATGGGGGCCGATCCGCCGCTCATGGTGGAGAGCGCCCGGCGGAGGGAATTGTTTTCCTCCTTCTGCTGCCGGTTCTCGATCGCGCGGTCAATGGTGACCTGCAAGGCCTGGGTGTCAAACGGCTTGTTGATGAAATGATAGGCGCCGCGCTTGGTGGCCTGCACGGCCGCCTCGAAGGTGGCCTCGCCCGTCAGCACAATGACCTCCGTGTCCGGCCAGGTTTTTTTGATCTGGGGCAGCAGATCGAGGCCGTTCGCATCGGGCAATTTAAGATCGAGCAGCACCACGTCGGGCATGTCTAGCGCATAAGCTCGTTGCAAGCCCGCCGCGTCCTCGGCCATCGTGACCGCGTAATCGTCTTCCAGAATGGACTTGAGCATGGCGCGCAGGTCCGCCTCGTCATCCACGATTAAAATTTTGCCTTTCATGGTTTTATAGGTTTAGCACAGGCTGTCACAAATTTCTCAAAAATGGCCCGGTACCGCGCATGTTTCTGCACCAACCGTTCGGGATGAAACTGCACGCTCAACAGAAACGGCAGCATCGCCGAACACTCTGACTTCAGCTCCATCGCTTCCACAATTCCGTCACTGCTCCTTGCGGTGGCGGCAAACGGCTCCGCCGGGTCCAACACCCCCTGATGGTGCGTGCTGTTCACGCCCAAAACAGGCGCATTACAGATTTTGGACACTAATGAGCCCGCTGTCAACGCCGCTTCATGCACCAAATCAAATGGTTTATCCAAGCGCCCGTGGCTGAGGGCCCCCGGCAATTGCCGCGGGATGTCCACGACCAGACTGCCACCGAAGGCCACATTGAGCATTTGGTGGCCCCGGCAAATGGCGAGAAGGGGCTTGCGCTGACGGAAAATCTCCTGAATCAAAAGCAGTTCTGCCAGGTCGCGCGCGCCGCCGTCCGGGGTTTGGACGACGGTCTTAAGGACGGTCCGAGGCACTTTGTTCTCGTAAACCGCGGGATTAATGTCGTCCCCGCCGGTCAGGAGAATCCCGTTGGCACGCCGGACCAGCTCGGAGAACACCGCGCGGTTGGCGGTGGTCGGCGCGGTCACCGGAATGCCGCCCGCCTGAAGGATGGCGTCGTTGTAACGCAAAGACAGGCTGGCGGACAGGTCGTGGAATTCCACGCCCTGTTTCTCGATGCTGGGTGTGACTAAAACTAGCGGGTGCCTGCCCATTGGCTGAAAGGTAGGATTATTCCGGCAAAATGTCATCGGAAAAGCGCGCCCGGCAACCTTTCGCGCTCCCGTGGAAGTCGAAAATCGGGAATCGGTTGCCAATTCGGTTGAAACTATTCCGCCCGATTTAACGTCCACTCAGCAACATGATGATTTCAAGAAACACTTGTCTAACGCAGTCCAAACTGTAGCCTCTTTTCTTTGACACCTCATGAAGACCTTGACCAAAGTGTTCTGGCTGTTTGGGCGTTCCGGTGCGGGCAAGACGACCCTCGCGCTGCGGCTGCGGGATGGCCTGGCTGACCGCGGGATACCGGTCGTCTATTTGGACGGCGATGACATGCGGTCAACCCTCTGCTCAGATCTGGGATTCAAATCCGAGGCGCGCCTGGAAAATCACCGGCGCATCGCGGAAATTGCGCGGCTGCTGGCCGATCAGGGATTGAACGTGGTGGTGTCCACGATGGCCCCGGAGCATCAGCAGCGCGACCTCGTGGCGAAGATTTTAAGCGACCGGCTGATGTGGTTTTATATTCACGCGCCGCTGGACATCTGCATGGCGCGTGATCCCAAAGGCCTGTACAAGCGGGCGCGCGAGGGCCAGGTCAAACAATTGATCAACTATCCGTTCGAGGTGCCCCGGCCGCCGGAACGGGAAAACTACGTCAACACCATTGCCCTGAGCATCGATGAATGCTATCAGGAAATTCTGGCGGCGGTGAAGGGCCGCCTGAACGATTATGCCATCTAATCAGGCGGTGTTTGGTCATGCCTGAACCGAGTTATTCCAGCCGTTTTCAAGACCCGGCAGCCGTGGCGGCCTACGAGTTTCAGGAATATGGCGCGGGCAGCTATTCGAGTCATGTCTGGCGCTGGCAACGCCCGGTGATCGAGCAAATCGTCCGGGATTTTCAGCGCGGGCGGCCGGCGCGTTTGCAGTTGCTCGACTTCGCCTGTGGCACGGGCCGCGTGCTCGCCCTGGTAGAGTCGCTGGTGGAATCGGCGGAAGGCATTGACGTCTCCGAGAACATGGTGGCGCTCGCCCGGGCCAAATGCCAGAAGGCCCGGCTCACGGTGGGCGACATTTTGGCGGAGCCGGAACTGCTCCGGACAAAATATGACTTGATCACCGCTTTTCGATTTTTGTTGAACGTGGAACCGGCGGTGCGACGGCGGGTCCTCTCAAAATTGCGCGAGCGCCTGCGCGAGCCGGACGGACAGCTGCTGGTCAACGTCCACGGCAGTTCGCGTTCGCTGCGCCATCCGGCCATTGTCTGGCGGCGCTGGCGCGAAGCCTCGCGGCCGACCGGGGCCATGCTGAACGAAATGTCGCCGGCGGAAGCCAAAGCCCTGCTGCGCGGGTGCGGGTTTCGGATTGTGCGCCAGTTCGGTTTTGGTATGTTGCCCCCGACGTTGTACCGCACGCCGCTGCGAGGCCCGGCGGCGCTGGTGGACAAACTGTTTGCGGGTGAAAACTTCTGGCGCAATTGTTCCGTTGATTTGATGTTCGTGTGCCAGCCGGACTGAAGAACAGCAACGCGTTGCCGCGGTTTATCCACTGGCGCGCTTCCGATTGCACGCATTAAGACCATGCCGAAAACGGTTCATGCGGTTCTAGCGCAGCTTTTCACGGATGAAAAGCCGCCGGGGCCGTCACGCGACTTCTCCTGGCGGCTGATTCAACGGCGGCGGCGGCCCTTTCTGCTGTTGCCGACCACGGCGATGAGCCCGCGGGTCAGTCTGACCCTGTATTCCGCGCAGCGCCGGCGGGCGAAAATCTGGCGCGCGGCCATGCCGTGGCTGCTCAACACGCCGGCGGCGATGGCCTTCCACCGGATCCATTTTCGGGCCGGCGATAATTCCCGGATCATTCGTTTTTTATCCGACCAGTCCGGGGTGCCGGTTGACCAGCTCTGCGCCCCGGCCATCAAATTTGGCGGTCTGGCCAGCAATCGATCGCGGCTCGTGCTGCTGATCTGCGATTTGACCAACCGCCCGCTCAAGGTCATCAAGCTCGGCCTGGATGCCGCCGGCCGTGCCGCCACGGATCGCGAAGCCGACCTGCTGGAAAAGCTCCCCGCCAACACGGTCGGCTGCATCCGCCTCACCGGCCGGCTGAGCACGCCGGAATTGTCCGCGTTTGCCACGGACTTTTTCGCCGGCGAAAGTCCCGAGAATGACCTGGGCATGGAGTTGCTCTTTTGTGCTTGGATTAATCCCGGATCGCCGGTGCCGGTGGAAAGTCTTGCGGCCTGGCACGAACTGGAGGCGGGCGCCGCCGCCCCGGCAGCGTGGCAGGCGCTGCGCGCGGCCCTGGCGGGCCGGAGCCTCCGCAGCACGCTGTATCATGGGGACTTCGCGCCGTGGAACATCCGCGCCGTCAACACGCAACAGTTGCGGGCGTTCGACTGGGAGCGGGGCCGGCTGGCGGGCATTCCGGGCTGGGATTGGTTTCATTTTGTCGTTCAAACCTCCATCCTGGCGCGACGGCATTCGGTGGAGCGGGTGGCGGCCGAACTCGAAGAACTGCTGCAATCTCAGCGCTTCCAGAAATACGCCGCGGCCGCTGGCATTCAAGCCATCGTCAAGCCGCTCGCGCTGGCCTACCTCCTGCATCATCGCTGGGTGTTCAAACCGCTGGATGGCGCCGGACGGGTGGAGGAACTCTTTGAACTGCTCGCGGCGCGCTGGGAGCTGTCGCCCGATCCCCGCAGCCGCAGCATCCGGCGGTCTGCCAGCACGCCGGCTCCGGACACCGCCCCGCCCGGGTTATGGGCGGATGCCCGCGGACAATTGAATGCCGCCTGGTCCCAATTGGCCAATGTGTTTTGGGAACCGAATTTGACCGCTGCCGTCCAGCCCTCGTTTTCGACCCGGCTGAAATCGGCGTGGCCGCTGGTTTTGTTTTGCAGCGTCTGGCTCGTGGCGGCGGTGATCGGGCAATATTATTGCCCCCGGCATATCCTGTTGCTGCCGGTCTATACCATCCCCTGCCTGCTGGCGGGGTGGCGCATCAACCGCCGCTGGGGCATGTTTTTCGCCGCCCTCGCCGCCGTGGCGGGGCCCGTGGTGGGGGCGGTGAGGGATCCGTCCTTGCGGATGCCCGATCTCCTGTGCTGGAACGCATTGATGCGTTTCCTCATTCTGCAAATGTGCGTCTTTCTCGCGGACCGGATTCACCGGCAGGAAGATTTCTTCGATGAACTGATCCGGCCCGGCGCCCGGCCGGCAAACTACCGCCGCAATTGGGCGATTCTTTTGTTCAGCGCCCTGTGGTTTCTGGCGATCGCCGCGGGCGACATCTGGACCGGCCCGCGCGTTTCATTTTTGCCGCTCTATCTCTTTCCCGCCATGCTGGTCACGCTGTTTTTGAACCTCGGCTGGGGCGCGTTTACGGTTCTGCTGGGCGCGTTCGTGGTCTCCCTTGAAGAGTATGTGTCCAGATATAACGCCAGCCTGGTGAAGGTGTTTGCCTGGAACTTTCCGATGCGTTTCCTGATGCTGTTTTTGGTCATCCTGCTGCTCAACCGGCTGCGCCATGACAATGTCCTGTTTACTCCCAGAGAATCCAATGGCGATTCCCAGCCGGGCCATCAACCGTAAACGCCCTCGCCGGCAATGGTTCGCCGCCGCCCTGCTGTGCGCATCGGCCCTTGCCTGCGCCGCCCAGACGCCGGGTTCCGGCGAAACCTTCGACGCTACGACGGAACGCGTGGGCCTCCAGGATGACGGCCGGTTCATTACCCCGTTGAATCAGGTGCTGACACCCGCCGGGTACCAGATTGAACTCCCGGCCATCCGCCCGCAGGCGCTGGCCTTGTCCCCGGACCGCCAACTGCTCGCCATCGCCGGCCAGACGCATGAGCTGCTGCTGCTGGCGGTGGCAACCGGAAAAATCCTCCAGCATGTGCCGCTGCCTTCCGATCAGGCCCTGGAGGCCACGCCCTTGGCGGCCGGCACCCTCACTCCCGATCCGCGCGCCCAAATGAGTTTTGCCGGCCTGGCTTTCTCGCCCGATGGCTCGCGCATCTACATGTCCAATGTCAACGGCGACCTCAAGGTCTTCGCGGTGGGCGAGGACCACTGGGTTTCGCCCGCCTTTTCCATCGCCCTGCCGCCGGCCAATGCCCCTGACCGCAAGGCGGAAATTCCCGCCGGCATTGCCGTTTCAGCGGACGGCACAAAAATTTATGTGGCATTGAATCTTTCCAACCGGCTGGCCGAACTGGACGCGGCGACCGGCAAAGTTCTGCGCCTTTGGGAGGCCGGCGTGGCGCCCTTCGACGTGGTGCTGGCCGGGAACAAGGTCTATGTCAGCAATTGGGGCGGGCGCCGGCCGGACGCCTCCAGCCCCGTCGGCCCGGCCGGACGCGGCACGGTGGTGCGCGTGGATTCGCGCTCCGTGGCCAGCGAAGGTTCGGTTTCAGTGATTGATCTCACCGGCGCCGGGCGCGCGGAAATTGTGACCGGTCAGCACGCGTGTGCGCTGGCGCTGGCGCCCGGTGGCAAATACCTGGCGGTGGCCAATGCCGGCAGCGACACCGTGTCCATCATCGCCACGCGCATCGACCAGATTGTGGAAACGATTTGCGCGCGCCAAAGTCCGGGCGATCCGTTCGGAGCCCAGCCCTGCGCGCTGGCGTTTGACGGGTCGGGCGACCGGCTTTACGTCTGCAACGGCACGCAAAACGCCGTGGCGGTCATCCAGTTCAAGCCGGGCGCCTCCAAGCTGCTCGGCTTGATTCCCACCGGCTGGTTTCCTGCCGCAATCGCCTGCAATTCCCGGCGCGACCAAATTTATGTGGCCAACCTCAAGGACCTGGGCGGCGCCAACACCAAGCTCGCCGGCAACCGGCATTATTGCACACTTTCCCTCGTGGCCCTGCCCGCCGCCAAAAAACTGGCCGGCTTTACGCTGGCCGTGCTCGATAACCTGCGGTATCCCCTGTTGGCGCAGGCAAAACTTCCGCCCCGCCAGGATCAGCCGCCGCGGCCGGTTCCCGAACGCGTCGGCGAGCCATGCGTGTTTCAGCATGTCATCTATGTCATCAAGGAAAACCGCACCTACGATCAGGTGCTCGGAGATGTGGGCACGGGGAATGGCGACGCCGCCCTTTGCGATTTTGGCCGGCGGGTCACGCCCAACGAACACCAACTCGTCCAGGATTTCGTGCTGCTGGACAACACCTATTGTTCCGGACTGGCCAGCGCGGACGGCCATCAATGGACCGACAGCGCCCTGGCCACCGACTATGTCGAGCGGCAGTTTGGCGGCTGGCCGCGCAGCTATCCCTGCGGCGGGTTTGGACCCGCCAACCGGGATGCCCTGGCCTTTTCAGCCGCGGGATTCATCTGGAACGATGCGCTGGAGCACGGCCGGACCTTCCGCGACTACGGCGAATATACTTCCCCCGCCACGCACTGGACCGGCCCGGAACCCAAAGGCGGCGTCAATTGGTCCGCCATCTACCACGATATTCTCAACGGAACGGGCCACACGGTATTGAGCTGCAACCCGGACGTGGAATCGCTGCGTCCGTATGTGGATACCAACACCGTGGGCTGGGACCTGGGCGTGCCCGATATTGCCCGGGCGGCGGAATTTGGCCGGGAATTAAAACAGTTTGAGCGCACGGGCAATTTTCCCAATCTCGCCATAATCTGGCTGCCCAATGATCACACCAGCGGCACCGGCTACGGCGCACCCACGCCGGCCGCCCAGGTCGCCGACAATGACCTGGCGCTGGGACAGATCGTGGAGGCGGTCAGCCACAGTTGCTTTTGGAAGAACACCTGCGTGTTTGCCATTGAAGACGATCCCGCGTTTGGGTGGGACCACGTCAGCGGTTTCCGCACCACGGCCTACGTGGCCAGCCCGTACACCCGACGGCGCGTCACTGTCAGCACGCAATATAACCAGACCAGCCTGCTGCGCACCCTGGAGTTGATGCTGGGGTTGCCGCCCCTGAACCAGATGGATGCCACCGCCACCCCGATGTTTGATTGCTTCACGAACACGCCCGATTTCACGGCCTACATGGCCCGGACGAACCTCGTGCCGCTGGACCAAATGAACCCGCCACCCGCGAAAATCGCTGAGGCGCAACTGCGCAAGGACGCCCGGGAATCCGCCCGGCTGCCGCTCGCCAAGGAGGACCAATGCCCGGAGGACTTGTTCAACCACATCCTTTGGCGTGCCACCATGGGCACGCAAAAACCGTATCCAGATTGGGCCGTAAAGACCGCGGACAATGACTAAGCAATTTTTTCAACGAAACCTTGGACGCCGTGCTGTGTTAAATTGGGTTTACAAATGAAAATCCGCCTCGCTCTTTTGCTGCTGGCCCTTGCCGCCACGGGTTGCCTGTCCCGATCCAGTGCGCGGCTGCGGGAGCAAAACGCCTATTTGGCGGGCCAAAACGAGATGCTGCGCCAGCAACAGGCGCAGAGCGACGCCCAATCGCCGGGCGTCATGATTGTCGGTCCGGTCCAGCATCCGCATGTGGCCTGGGTCACGGGACTGACGCTGGCGCAGGCCATCGCCACGGCGAACTACGTGGGCCCGGACCAGCCCAAACAAATCATCATCACCCGCAACGGCCAAAGTGCCGCCATGGACGCCAGCGTGCTCATCAACGGCACCGATATTACGCTCGAAATCGGGGACACCGTCGAATTGCGCTGACGATGGTGGCGGCGGGCATCCGTGCCTGCCGTAGAGGGCGGCATCCCTGCCGCCCGGAAAGAACCGTGGCATCGTCCGCAGCGTGCGAGAATTTCGTCGCGCATCAGTTTGGCGGCGCTTCCCCCCGCCGGGCTGGGAAGCCCGGCTCTACGTCAGGCAGGGATGCCTGACGCTACGGGCGCGGGACGAGGTGAATCTGCGGCGCTTTCACCAGCGCCAGCACCGCCGAACCTTCCTGCAATGCCATCTCCGCGCATGCCTGTTTGGTCAGCACGGCGGTCAGGGGAAATCCGCAATCCAGCTCGATCCGCGTCAGGGGCCCTTCGCCCACGATCGCGCGCACCACGGCGGACAGGCGGTTGCGCGGGCTCGAATGCGGTTCCGCGTCGCTGGACAAAATCACGTCCTCGGCCCGGATGCAGGCAAAAACTTCGGTCGTGCCCGGCGGCAGATCCTCTGCCAGGGCCATGAGCCGGGCCGGGCCGACAAGCACCGTCGCCAGGCCATTTTCCAATTCCAGCACGCGTCCGGGCTGGACGGTTTCCACCGCCACGATGCCCGCGACCGTCAAGCTCGCCGGGCGGCTGAACACTTCCTGCACCGGCCCGCGTTGCACAATGCGTCCTGCGTCCAGCACCACGAGGTCGTCGCCGAGGGAGAGCGCCTCCAGGCGGTCGTGCGTGACGACCACCGTGGGAACGTCCAGTTGCCGCAGCAGGCGGCGCAATTCGCCGCGCAGGCGCTGGCGCGCGGGCGTGTCGAGAGCTGCAAGCGGTTCGTCGAGCAACAGCAATTTCGGGCGGCGGGCCACGGCGCGGGCGAGCGCCACCCGCTGCTGTTGGCCGCCGGAAAGTTCGGCCGGCCGGCGGGCGGCCAGGCCGTCCAGCCCGAGCCAGCCGAGCAGTTCCGCCAGGCGCGCTGCCTTCTCCGCGGCGCTGCGGCCATGCAGCCCATAGCCAACGTTGGCCCCGACCGTCAGATGCGGAAACAGCGCATAATCCTGCGGCACAAAACCAATGTGCCGGTCCTTCGGCCGCGTGACATTCTTTCCGCCGGCAAACCAGGTTTCATTCCCCAAGGATATTGCCCCCGTGTCCGGCGTTTCCAGGCCGGCGAGGCAGCGGAGAATCGTCGTCTTGCCCGAACCCGACGGCCCGAACAACACGGTCACACCCGCGCCGGCAATTTCCAGCCGGTCCACCTGGATCACCGGGCCGGCCGGAAATTTGCGGGCAAAATCGGCGCGCAGCATCGGTTTCATTTGCGCCTCCGCAGAAATCGTTCCCCGACCCACAGCGCCAGGAACGCGATGACCGTGGCAATGCCCGCCAGGGTCCAGGCGTGCGCATCGTCGCCGTTGAGGACGGATGAATAAATCGCCACCGGCAGCGTGGTCGTGCGGCCGGGAATATTGCCCGCCACCATGATGGTGGCGCCGAATTCGCCGAGCGCGCGGGCGAAGGCCAGCAGCACGCCGGCCAGGATTCCCCGCCGTGCCAGCGGGAGCGTGACCGTGAACAGCACGCGCCATTCGCCGGCGCCCAGCGTGCGGGCGATTTGCTCCAGCGCCGGATTGACTTCTTCAATGGCTGCGCGCGCAAAGAGCACCAGCAAGGGAAAGGACATGGCCCCCAGCGCCAGCACGACGGCTTTCCAGGTGAAGACCACTTCCACGCCGAATTGGGCGTGCAGCCAGCGGCCTAGCGGACCGTGCAAGCCAAAGAGCTGCAACAAAACCAGACCGGTGACCACCGGCGGCAGCACCAGCGGAAGCGACACAAACGTCTCCACCAAGGCCTTGCCCGGCCAGCGGCGACGCGCGAGCAGCCAGGCGAGCGTCACGCCCACGGGGAGGATCAGCAGCGTGCTGCCCAAGGCCATGCGCGCCGAAAACCACACAATTTGCCAGTCGCCGCTCGTCATTGACCAGGGAGCGCCCAGCGGGCGTGCAACCAGGCCGCAGCGGGCCGCGGGCCGGAAATCAGTCTCCCTCGCGGTGCGCCGGACCAAGGCTTCGGCCCCGGGCGGCCACGCCCCAAATAATAAAGACACACCATGGCGGAAGCATCCAACAGATTGCGGCCGAACTCACGCAAAAGTTTTGCTTGAGGGGAAGAGCCGGTCTTGGGCAATGCCACACGGTTTGATTTGCCACCCCAATTCCGCCGGGCTGGGAAGCCCGGCTCAACGGCCGGCAGGGATGCCCGCCGCCACGGGGCGGGTGTCAGGCGGCGGACAGTTCCCTTACTTTCGCGGGATCGCTGGTGGGCGGCTGGCAGGCGTTGCCGGTACACAGGTAAACGGCCGCCCCGCCTTTCGCCGCCAGCGTCCGGGCGAACGGCTCGACCGCGCCGGTGGTGCCGAAGACAATCTTATTGGGCTGGTAAACGGCGTGGGCGGCGCGCAGCAATTCGCCAAAAGCCGGCAGGTTTTCGTCGCCCGCAACGACCACGCGGCGCGGTTCATCCAGCCAAAAGTCCAGCGCCTGCAACAGGCAGGCGAGCGCGGCGGGCTGCGTTTGGAGCCGCGCGGCGGAGAGCTGCAACGTGGCTTCGGCGGCCTGCCGGAAGCCGGTGCGGCCGGTGATGGCGGCCAGTTTGAGCAGGGTCAGGGCGGCCACGGAGTTGCCGCTGGGTTCCGCGCCGTCGTAATCGTCCTTGATCCGCAAAATGAGGTCGCCGGCATCGGCGGGGCTTTGCCAGAAGCCGCCGTTGGCTGGGTCGTAAAATCGGGCCAGCATCGCTTCGGCCAGTTCGCAGGCGAAGTCAAGATGCGCCGCCGTCAGCGTGGCTTCATAGAGCTGGATGACACCGTCAAGCAGAAAGGCATGAGCTTCGAGCAATTGCACCTGATCGCGTTCGCCGTCGCGCCAGCGATGGTACAATGTTCCGACGCGCTTCGCCTCCCCCTGGGCCGCCGAAGCGTTGGGGCGCTCCGCTGGCGCGGCGCCCACCCAGAGCTTTTCGCGGATGAAGGCCAGATTTTTTTCCGCCGCCAGCCGATATTTCTTCTCGTTTAGAACGACCGACGCCCGGGCAAATGCCCCGAGCATCAGGCCATTCCACGACGCGAGGATTTTGTCGTCCAGGTGCGGGCGGACGCGGCGGTTCCGGGCGGCGAGGATTTTGGCCGTGGCGGAGGCGAGCAGCGCGGCGGGAGCGTCTGGTGCGCCGGTCAGGCCGGTGACGGCCCCGGATGGACCGGAATTCGCAACGCTCAAAATATTTTGCGCCGGCAGGGGATGCGGATGGCTGTGGTCCACGAAGTTGCCCTGCTGGGTGATGCCGAAATAGTTTGCGGCGGCGGCAAATTCCTCCGGCGTGAGCAGCCGGGACATTTCGTCGTGCGTCCAGCAGTAAAATTTTCCCTCGTGGCCTTCGCTGTCGGCGTCTTCGGCGGAATAGAAACCGCCTTCCGGGTGGGTTAGGTCGCGGAGGACATAATCGAGGATGTCGCGCGCCGTGGCGGCGAACGGCGATTGCGGCGGCGGCGAGCTGGGCGGCGCTTCGTTGCGACCGCCGGAAAGCAAGTGGGCGTCGAGGTACAGATGCGCCAACTGCGCATTGTCATAGAGCATTTTCTCGAAATGGGGCACGAGCCAGGCCGCGTCCACCGCATAGCGCGCGAAGCCGCCGCCCAGTTGGTCGTGGATGCCGCCGGCGGCCATTTTTTCACACGTATGGAGGACCATCTGGACAGCTTCGGTGTCGCCAAACCGTTTGGCGGCGCGCAGGACGAAGGCGGGCACGGCGGGCTGGGGGAATTTCGGCGCGCCGCCAAAGCCGCCGTTGACCGGGTCGAAATTGTCCTTGAAGACCGAAAGCGCCTGGCGCAGAACGTCCGGGGTCAGCACGGTGTTTTCGTGCCGGTGGCGGGCGGCAACGGCTTCCAAGCGCGCGTGCAGTTCATCCGCGCTGGCGGCGATTTCGGCCGGCCGTTCGCGCCAGAGCTGCGCGATCTGCTGCAACACCTGCAAAAAGCTGGCGCTGCCATGGCGGTTGTCCGGGGGAAAATAGGTGCCACCGAAAAACGGCCTCAGTCCCGGGGTGAGAAACACATTCAGCGGCCAGCCGCCGTGGCCGGACGTGGCTTGCACGAAGGTCATGTAAATTTTGTCGACGTCCGGCCGTTCTTCGCGATCGACCTTGATGCTCACGAAGTGTTCGCGGAGAAAGGCGGCCACGGTTTCGTCCTCAAAACTTTCGCGTTCCATGACATGGCACCAGTGGCAGGTGGAGTAGCCGATGCTTGTGAAGACGGGCTTGTTCCCGGCGCGGGCGAGGGCGAAGGCCTCCTCGCCCCAGGCGAACCAGTCCACCGGATTGTGGGCGTGCTGGAGGAGATACGGCGATTTTTCGCGAGCGAGGCGGTTGGGACGGGGCGGGGCATCCATGACGACAATCTGCTTTAAAAGGCAGGAAACCGCGAACAGTTTTGGCGGGAAATGAGATGACTTGCCTTCCCCGTGGGTTCGACGGCGCGGGTTTAACCAGCTGCGCCTGAATCGGTTGCACTGACTGACCGGTCCATCCTCCGCAAAACTGCCGCGAACGGCAAGGGCGGCCCAACTTAACGGCGCGGGGGACGGCTGACCGGCAGGTCAGCCCAACCTCACACTATTCGCCGCTCTCCATGTGGTAATACATGGTCTGGAGCGCGATTTTTCCCGGCCCGGTAAAACGGTTCCAGCAAATCTGGCCCGCGCTGGCAAAGAAGCCGGTCGAGAGCTTCTGAAACATCGTCTGCATCTGCACCGAACGGTCCGTTTCATTTGGCATCATCGGGGCGGGTCGGCGGCCGGCGCTCCCGCCGCCGGCGAGGGATCACATTTCTCCATAGCACGAATCCGCGAATCCATTATAGTCTTCCCCGGAAACCAACCGGCTATCCCAAACATTGAATACTGCCAGCCAAAGAAACGCATTAAAATGAAAGCCATATTCAGCCTCCTGGCCCTGCTCGCCGCCCTGCCGCTCCGCGCCGCCGAAACCCCGAACACCAATGCGCCGGCGTCCGCCAAGACCGAGCTGGCGGTAATACCCGACGCCACTTACCGGCCCGTGACGATCACCAACTCGGTGACGATTGCCGGCGAGCGGGTCACCTACACGGCGGAAACGGGCATGTTGCCGGTCTTGAAAACCGACGGCACCGCGCGCGCGTCGGTGTTTTACGTGTCCTACACGCGGCGCGACGCCACGAATGCCGCGGCCCGGCCGGTGACGTTCTGTTTCAATGGCGGTCCCGGTTCGGCCTCGGTCTGGCTGCACCTGGGCGCCCTCGGCCCCCGCCGCGCCCGGATGAATCCCGATGGTTCCCAGCCGGCCCCGCCGTTCACGCTGGTGGACAACGACTACTCCGCGCTCAACGCCAGCGACCTGGTGTTTATCGATCCGATTGCCACCGGTTTCAGCCGCGCCGCCAAGGATGAGAAGCCCGCCGATTTCTTCGGCGACGCGGCGGATTTGGACTCCATCGGCGAATTCATCCGGCTCTGGACCACCCGGCA